>Ga0209092_10000648_pt1 | contig 34975 bp, 39 predicted proteins | sample FraStrMetagenome_FD_187446 | JGI IMG/M metagenome (GOLD analysis project Ga0209092, IMG submission 187446) | Marine eukaryotic phytoplankton communities from Arctic Ocean - Fram Strait ARC3M Metagenome (SPAdes) (version 2) | ecosystem: Environmental > Aquatic > Marine > Oceanic | place: Fram...
GATACAAAACTGTACACTACGCAATGCTCGGCATTGAGATGAAAGAGGTGGCGTAATGGCACGTAAATCAGGTTGGCAGGAGTTCGCGGAGAACTTCAAAAGCTCCTACAAGATGGTCAATGACGTAAAGCAACAGTACGCCACTAACCAGATTATGAAGGACAAGATCGAAGAAGGTGAGTCCGGTAAGTACACCTACATGGGTAAGGAGTACGGCACTGAAAACGAAGCCCTTAGCCAGCAGTATAGTCGATTAGCAGACAACGCCACGCGGTTCGGCGACACCGACAAAGGGCTGGGCTACCGCAAGCAGATCACGGACATTGAGAGTAACCGCATACAGGCCGACATTGCACGGGCTACAAAACAAGATCAAATAAATTTGCAGGGCCAGCTGGCAGTGCTTATGGCGCAGGCAAATATCGGAAATAAAAATGCTGACACTGCCCGTCTTGGTTCCGTAACTGGCCTTAACAATCAGTCGCTCGCTGAGAAAAAAGCAACGTTTGATACGCGTTTACGTTCGCTCGTGGCAAATGCAGGGATAGACGAGTCCAACGCCACAATTAAACAGGTTGAAGCCGCGATTAAGAAAAACACGCAAGGCGCAGAGCAAGCGGCGCTACTTGCGGAAATTAATCAGCGGAAAACAGTAGCTGAAGTAGATGGGGCAAACTTCAAAACTGTTGCCGACTTAAACATTGATAAACTAAAAGTAGATATAGCTGACACCAAAGCAGGCACAAAAGTAAGGACAGCGCAGGAAGGCCAAATCGGCGCTGACACCAAGCGGACAGAAGCTCTTACTGCCAAGCAAGTATTTGAGAACGCACGGCAAGAAGCGTTTAAAATACAAGACTACGCTGCTTATGGTGAAAGTTTAGATGCTGACCTCGAAGAGGCTAAAAAACGCGGGGATGAATCATCTTTGGCGGCTCTTACTGCGCAGCGTGGAGAACTACGTGAAATGGCGCTGATGGACTTTCATACGTTTGTACCAGAGACCGACGAAGAAACCTACGGCACCGCAGACGACCAGCGCTATGACCAGTGGCTGGGCATGATTAAAACCTTTGACGGACCTGAAGCGGCCTTAGCGTGGCAAAACAAACATAGCGCCGAAGTAACGGGTCAAATTCTTGCGGACTCAAACCGTTTAGTTGCGGAAGTAGATTCGCGCATGAGGCTGGGGTCTGGTGTACAGGGTGTGGCCGAATTAATGGATGACATTAACGGCGATGGCGGTGGAGCAGCTGTTGTAACGCTGGAAGACGGCAGACGAGCGCTTGTCGAAACAGACGCTGACGGGGCAACAACACGTATTATTGCTGCGGCAGAGACAGAAACCGAACTGTCGGCCCTTGTTCAAACAATGGCAAAACCAGAAGCAGCTATCAACGTAGCTGAACGGCTGTACCAGACTAAAAAGCGTGGGCTAGACACTAGGGCAGCAGAGCAGAGCATTAAAACTGACGAGTCAGTCGCAGGCGCTAATAATGCGCGTACAAAGTTAATAAACGCGCAGGTCAAAAACCTGCCCGAAGAGCTAAAGCTAACCAAAGCTCAGGCGGAACTGGCTACTGCAAAAGCCGACGAAATCGTAAAGAGCATGGAAGGCTTACAGCCGGGGCCAAAGCAGGAGCTAATCATTAAAGAGTCTCTTGAAGCCATCGCTGGGTTTATAGTCGCGGGGTACGAAGGGGAAGACCTAGATAAAGCGGTCGCCGACTACATGCGAAGCAGGGGAACGGCTACCTCGGGTGATGGTTATTCAATAGAACCGGCAGATTAAGGGGCTAAGACGAATATGGGTAAATTTACGGTCACAGCCCCAGACGGCAAAAAGTACACAGTAAATGCACCAGAGGGAGCATCCGAAGACGAAATCTTAGATTATGTCCGGTCGCAGACTATGTCGTCGCCCGAGCCTGAACCAGAAGAACCCGGCTTTTTCCGAGACGCTGGTGACGTGGCTACCGGTGTACTAAGTGCGGTTCCTAAAGCCGCCGGTGCGCTGGTTGGGTTAGGTACTTACGTCAAAGGTCTTAATCAACTAGCTGACCCTGCGGCTGAGGCGCTGTACGCTGCTGGCGACTTCATCGACGAAAGTCTTATGTCAGACTTCCAGCTGGGCAAAAAAGCCGAACTTAGCGCTGCGTTAAATGACTCGCTCAAGGATATGCCTGCGTTCCCCGAAGATGCTTCGATGGGCGACCGAGTAGCGTTCGTGCGAGACTACATCATGAACCAAGGCGGCGCAGCCGCTGGCTATCTTTCCGAAAATCCTGGTCAGGTAATTAACTTTATCGGCGAAACGCTGCCTCATATATTCTTGGGCGGGGCCATTGGTAAAGGCGGTAAGGCCGTAGCCATTGGGGCAAACGCTTCAACAAAAGCAGGTAGCCTTGCAAATAAAGCTACAGGGCTGGCGGCTAACAGAAGCGGAGCCACGTTTGGTGCGTTTGGGGAAGGTGTTCTCGCTGCCGGTGATATTGGTGCGCAAACCGCTATAGAACAACGGGCGCAAGGCAACTACGACTACGAACCAGAACGGCTGTACGGTCTGCTGGCTGCGCCTACTACTGCTTTAATCGGTCGAGCGGGTGCTAAACTAAGCGGTGGTGACTTTGACACAATGGCTGTCGGCGGGGCGCTAGACCTTGTCGAAGAAGGTGCTAAAAAAGCAGGTCTTGGTGCTGCGGCTAAAACGGTAACTAAATCAATAGTCAGCGAAACAGGCGAAGAATTTTTACAGAGCGGGTCGGAGCAGGTATTCGGCAACGCTGCCCAAGAAAAAGATTTGTACGAGGGTGTTGGTAGTTCAGCAGTTATCGGTGCGGCAACAGGCGCAGGTCTAGGCGCACTCTCTGGAACTGCACAAGCGTACATCGACAGTCAATCTGAAACTAAACTAGACCGTGACGCAGCGGCTGCTAGGACGGCTGACGACCTTGCGCTGGAAGCTCAGAAAGATGCCGAGCAAGCTGCGCTGGAAGATCAGGCGGTGGCGCAAGAACAGTCACGCAAGGAAATGCTGCAACGAAATGTGGACTTTTTTCCTGCCCGAGAAGACTATGTAGCTGAGCGTAAAAAGGCGCGGGTGGCAGACTTAGACGACACGACCAGTGAGCTACACGCCACGTACCGGCAGTGGAAGATGGAGAACAATCTTTTACTGAAAAACGGCAGCAAAGAAGACAACGCCGCCAAGAAACGGTTCTTGAAAGAGACTACACCAGAGAACGAAACAGAACAGCTGCACGCAGAACACGAACAGGCGCTGGAAGCGTTTGCCATAGAACGTGAGGCCGCTTCTGCATCGCAAGTAAATCCAGCCCAAGACAAAGAGCTACCAAGCCCGATTAATCTGAATGAAACTGCTGGCCCCCTGCGCCCACAAGACCCGGGTTTTTCTGTTACTGCCGACAGCACCATTATCCCACCAAGCGCGTCGACGGCTGCTATGGAAGCGCAGGTACAGGGTGAACTACCGTCACCCTTGGCTTTGGCTAAGGACCAACCGGTGCAGGCTGGGCCGCTGGTACCACAGCTGTCTCCCGAGATTACACGCGCCGTCGAAGCCGCACGCCTTAAAGACGCAGGCAAAGCCCCCAAGGTTAAAGCGGGGACCAATGAGTCGTCCAAGCCAGCACCAGTAGCTGTCCCTGAGGCTGACCCCGCTGCAATGAAAGTCTACAGCCAGAAGACGGCTACAGCCAAGGTTGAGGCTCTGGCGGCGGCTAAGGTTCTACCCGATGATTGGTCGAGCGCGTTCCCTGAGTTAGACAGCGCGTTGAACGCAGCCAAGTTTACAATTAAACCTTTTAACGCTGCCCTTGAAGCTGCGCTTACTGTATCGGCTGTTTCAGCAGACCCGACTACTAACACCGCGGTTAACCCACAAGCTACACCTGAGGTGACGGAACCATCTGTTAACACGTTAGCAGAAAACGGGACGACCGAAGAAGCTGCTCAGTCTCTAAAAGACCCCAAGGCGTTAAAGTTATCTGTGGCGCAGGACAAAATATTTAAAGTTCTCGACGATCACTTAACTGGCGATAAAAAGTACGCGATAGACGAAGTGTATGCTGGGGGTAAGTTTCTCGATACCAACATAGCCAAGCTCGCGGGTGTACAAAGCAAGCAGCACGTAGCCACTTCTATCGACAGGTTCAAAACCAAGTTTCTTGAGACCCAAGGGCTTCTCAAGCCAAGGGCATCGAAAGCTGAGAAAGACGCCGCAGTTGCAGCGTATAGTGAACGTCTACGCCAAGAAGCAGACGAAGCGAGACAAGCCAAAATTAAAGCCAGCCAAGAAGCAGCCACCGCAGAAGATACAGTCGACGCCGATATATCACAGACGGCAGACACTGCTGACACCGTGGACAGAAACCCTAACTCAGCTGAAAACCTTGGCGACGTATCCGACGATGGTGAAGGGTCGAGTAGTATTTTTGCCGAAGTGGGCATAGACAGCACGGTCGCATCAGTCGGTCAAAATAATTACTCTAACACTAGCGCCACAAACACAGACAACGAAATAACCAAGCGCGACAGTGAGGGCAACCAAATTGCAAAAAGTGGCACTCTATCTAAGCAAGCGTACAAAGCAGCAAACGCGCAGGAACGTAAGGCGGTAGCTGAACGAAACGAACTAGCGCAGAAACAGGCTGAGGCGGCGGGTACAGAGTTTACGCCCGAAGAGTTCAAACCAATCAAAGACCTCACTGCCAAGCAAATACAAGAGTTCGCCCAAAAGCAAACCACTTCAGCCGAAGAAGTAGCCGCTCAAGCCGCAGAGCAGAACGCCAAAAACCTGCAACGCAACATCGACTACGCAATGCAAGAAGTCGACGCCAAGATGGTCTTCAGTGAGTGGGACGCCCTAAAATCTGATAGCACACCCGCGTTCGCTAAGGTAAGTAAACAAGACCGTTTCGACTGGATGATGAGTGTCCTAGAGTACCAAGAATCAAACCAGTCCCCAGAAGACCTTCAGCTGCTGACCGCAGACTTGCGCGAGATAGAACAACGCCTAGAGGAGACAGCCAATGACGCCCGAGCTACCGAAAGTAACCAAGGCTCAGCAACTCAAAGCGCGGAACGTACTGATGAAGCTCGCGCCCCACCTACGGGAAGCCAAGGACAAGGGAGTGCCGTTAACAGCGAAGCAGGAACGGATACTAGCCAAAATGGAGAAACTGCAAGCGTCCAAGGCGCAGCAAAAACAGCCCCAGTCGTAACCAAGAAGCCTAAGAAAAAAGTACTTAAAAAGCCGGGCACTCGGTTTTCGTTATTCAAGACCCGCAATAACACTACAACCAAAGAAGCTATAGTTGATTCTGTACAAAAACTTTTTGGTAACAAAGTTCCGGGCCAACGGTTTCCAATTTTAGAAGACGACGGGCAGGGCGCGTTTAACCTTGAGAGTGAGAATGAGCAGCGTCCACTTGGCGATCTTTACAGCCCCATTCAAGTTTATGATACGCTTGAAGACGCGATTAAAGGAACAAAAGGGCGTGTCCCACGGGCGCAGCTAGAAAGAGCACAAGCGTTTATTGACCCCGACGATAACCGACGTATCCACCTTATAGCCGAACACATTGAAGCTGGAACAGAAGCCGCCGTGTTAATGCACGAAGCGGGTGTGCACCTAGGGCTTGAGGATGCAATGACCGGCAAACAGCTGGACACGTTAGCTGATGTGGTAAAGGCGTGGGAAACTCAGCCAGAAAATACGGTCGAAAACAAAGTTTACAAAGCTGCCACGGCCCGTGTGGCGTTTGCTCGCATGACCGGCATGGAAGAAAACTTAAGTAACGTAGAGCTAATAGCTTACGCAGTGGAAGAAGCCGTTAACCTTGGCGTTAAGCCCACAGGGATGCAGATTAGTATCGCCGAGCAGTGGCTAAGCGACATAAACGATTTCTTTGTAGGTCTTCTCACGCGTATGCGCGTAATCGCAAACCCTAACTTCAATGAAGCTCAAGGCTTTATTCCTGCAATGAACGCGCAGCAGCTGGTAGCTTTAGCCCGAGGTTCGTTGGAAGGCGTGTACAGAGCAGCACTGGCTGAACCCGGGGCTTTGCCTAACGCAAAACCCAAACGAATAGCGCTGTATTATTCGGGCGCTAAAAGTACAATTCGCTCAACGCGCCGCGGCGTTGTCGTTACTCCTAAGTCTAAAAACGACGGGGGTAGAAGTCCTTTAAACCCAAGTACCGGTACGATTTTCGCTAATCCTGTGCAGCCGGGAGAAGAAATCTATGACTGGGAGCCAGACGCTAAATTTGGACCCCTAGAAAATGTATTTACCATGGCTACCGAAACAGATTACTCGGGCACCGGCATAGATGGCTTTGAAAGCCTCAAGGTAGAACTTTTTTCAAAAGACGCAAACATTCCAGGAGCAATCGTAACTGCTACTTTAAAGCGGAATGAAGGAGTCGGTAACTCTTACGACGCGATTATACAAGGACCACAAAACCCTGACCTAGAAAAACTTACCGGCATCAGAGTTACTGACGCGCCAATAATCTCCGGTGGAGATACGATGCCTAGGCTTGAGGGCGTCAGTATGCGGCAAAACCTGCGCTTTATGAGAGAGGTCCGCAGGCGCTTAACGAGGATGAACGGCGGGGTCGTTCCTAACATCACAGCAACACGAATTACGGGTGCCGCGGCAACAAACGACATTGGCTGGGTTACGCGTGAGTACGACTACAACACGATCGGCCAACGTTATGGGTTTAAAGACCTGACCGGCAATGATTTTGATGTTGACCCAAAACCTAAGACTGGGTCCAGAGAAGTCTTTGAAAAACTCACTAAAGAACTAACAGGTAAAAGCACCAACTGGCGGGTAAAGGTCTTCGACAACGAGTCTGATGTCGTAGCACAACGGATACTTAAAAACCTTGGCGGTGACGCGCTGGCTAACGTAAAGAGCGGAGCTTCATTTGGCTGGGTTTCGGAAGATAGTAATGGCACAACCACTGCACACTTCATCCTTAGCAACATTGCAGCCGGTGGCGAACGCGCAGCCTTTATGCACGAAGTCGGTTCTCACCTAGGTATCGACCAGATGGTAGACGCCAATACCCGAGCAAGGTTAGAACTGAAAGTTAACGAATGGGCTTCCCAGAACGATAACTCACTTGAAAGCATCATCAGCAAAAAAGCGCTTGAACGGGTGCAAAACGCTGCGCAGGTCGATAGCCGCATGGCGAAAGACCCAGAGATAGTCACGTCGGAAACACTCGCTTATTTCTTGGAAGAAGCCACGGCAATGGGCGTGGAGCCAAGCGTTAAAACACCAATAGGCCGCTTGCTGCGTGAACTGTACGCACTGTTTAAAAAGGCTTTGCGCAAAATAAAGTACAACACCGATAATCTTACTGCACAGGATGTCGTCGATCTGGCGCAAGGCGCAGCACGTATATCTTTACGCGCTCGGAAACACGGGGCGACTGCTGACTTCAGGCGGTTTAACCACGCATACATGGGCATGGGTGAAGGAGCGCAAGCCTACGGCTGGGGTACTTATCTGGCTGAACGCTTCTCTATCGCACGCTGGTATCTACGTCAGGACGAAAAACGTAAAGGTAAAGAGGGGAGAGAAGCGGCTCTTTCTGATCCAAACAACCCACTAAACAAACGTATTGAACTCGACGATATGCCACCAGTGGTGTCAGAAGTAATTCAGAAATTTAACCCACCATCAAGAAACACCATCGGGACAGCAGCTGAGGTTAAGGAACGCAACGCCCCCGGTTGGCATAAACCCCCTCTTGAACCGCCACGTATCGAGTTTCGGGAAACAGCCGATGATCTTACGGAAACGATAATTACCTACCCGACTAGAGGCGGGACGCGTGTTAGTTTTAATGTACAGGCCGTGGTATTCCACAGAAATGTTCCAAGCCAGCAGGATGTAGACAAACACGCTGAGGCGCAAACCGAGCTTAGGAAAATACAGGAGCAAGCGTCGAAAGACGTCGCCGCCTACCGCAAGGAGATGGGCGTCGAAGGTAACATGGTCTTTGTGGACACGCTGGTAGAAGACAAAGACATGATGCCGTGGGGTTCAGAGATTTATAAGAACCCAGCAATCGAAGAAAGACTTACAAAAATGTTTCTGTCGTTACCGCCGATAGATGCGTTTGACCTGCTAGACTATATTTTCCACAAAAGCCCCGTTTTGTCCGACCCAAACACGAGTGACATTACTTCGCGGATGAACGAAATCAAAAAACGGCACGACCCCCTTCTTTTGGGCAACCCCACACTTTTTGACGCAAACAACCCGGGTTCAAAAGCCGACAAAGACAGGGCTAAAGCAGCGTTGACGTCTGACTTAACTGATTTTCTTGGCGAGACGTTTATGAGTGCTTCTGGTGCTGACGTGTACAGGGGCATGGAGCTGGCGTTAAAACTTCACCCTCGCAGTTCGGCTATGCTGAGTAATATGGCTGACCAGCTTTCCGACAAATCGAAAAGTAAACCTGCGTTTCGTGGTAAAAACAGCTTCTCTGGGCAAGAGGATATGGTCATCTCTATGATGATGGACGACTTCGGCGTTAAGGGTGTAATATTCCCTGATGCGGGGACACTCGGTGCCACGTCAGCAGATCAAGGGCTTGCGTACAACAGCGTCGTGTTCGATGAAGACAACCTGATTGTCATAGGCCGTACGCCGGGGAAAAGCGTCAGTAACAAGAAAAATACCGTAGACGAAATTCGATATGGTATTAAAGAAAGCTGGGCCGCTAAGACACAAGGCCCACAAGTAAAGCCGTTCCTTACCAACGCTAAATTTATCGCCAAAGCTGGTACGCAATCTCTCAAGTTCCTGCACCAAATCGTCGGCCAGTCTCGTGAAAAAATGCCTGCCGTCGGTCGTTGGTACGATGGTATGCTAGCCGCAGAAGCCACGCGTAACGAGATACGCAGGCAGTTCGAAGACATTGCCATACGGGCGACAAACTTAGACCCCGCTCGACTGGATGCGGTTGACGACTTTATCGGCAAGTCAACGTTCTTCCAGAAATGGGCTTACGACCCTGAGATTAAGGGCAGGACGGTCAAGATAGACCCGATAATGAAACGGATTTTTGACGGGCTTAGCGAGAGTGAGCAGCAGCTGGCCAAGGACGTGTTTGCGCACGGTGAAAACATGCGGCAGAGAAAGATTGCCATAGCCAAAGCCTTAGGCGTGGACAAAAAGTTCTTTACCGAGGCAGCGTTGGAAGGGCCGTACGCGCCCCTTAAACGGTTCGGTAACTTTGCAGGGGAGTTAAAGTCACAGCAGCTTGTGGATGCGGAAAATAAACGCGATGCGCTTGACCCTAAGGCCGTTACAAAACAACTTCGTGAAAAAATAGATAAATTAAAGTCTGACCCTGACCACTATGTAATCCGTTTCTTCGATACGCCGGGGGCGGCAGAACAATTTGTTGACGCGAACAGAGACAAGTACGCTTTTGGCGAGTGGTCGGAGCGAGAAGCAGACATCGAAAGCGATCGCATCGGCAATCCAGCAGTATACGAGAAAGTCCTTGGTGCGCTGCAAGCTGGCAACAACTCGGCTATACCTGCTGACGCCAAGAAAGCCTTTCAAGACCTAGTTAAGAACTTGTACTTCCAGTCGCTGGACGAGCGCAGCGCTCGGTTGTCTGGGTCACGACGTATGAACAGAGCAGGCTACGACAAAAACATGATGCGGTCGTTTCTGTCTCATGCACGCGCTGAAGCTAGTTTGATTTCGCAGATGGAGAACGGGGCAACTATAAACGCAGCACTTGCAGAGGCGAAGCCGTCTAGCGGCGCTCGTAAAGAACAGCAAGACACGTACAACATGATTGTTAAGCATTACAAAGACACGCTTAACCAAGTGGATACGCCCATCCAAGATCGCATTGCTGCGGCCAACTCTGTTTACATGTTGACAACTAGCATCGGATACCACCTTACAAACGCTACGCAGCCGATCATGGTTACGCTACCGCGCCTTGCTGGAAACTTTAACGACCACAACGGTGCATGGGCTGCATTGTTCAAAGGTTACGGTGTGGCTAGGAGCATTATCGACGGGAGCTTCATTAACCAAGTAAAGACGGCGGCTACTGTTGGGTTGGTGGGTACGAACCAAGTCGGGATCAATATTGAAAAAGCCCCGCCTGAGTACCGCAGGCTGCTAGAGTATTTGCAGCTGCACCAGTTGCTGGACGTCGGCATGGAAGAAGACCTTGGCAACTTAGACAAATTTGATTTTGGCTACGACAGCATAAACAAAGCATCTGACTTTCTCGGGGGCATGACGCATCGCCTGTATCAAGTGGCTCGTTACGTCGAAGCCCACAACCGTGTCTCGTCAGCGATTGCTGCGTACGACATGGCCAAGAAAAATCCCAATGCTATGCGGCAGATGAAGATGACGCCGCTGGAGTACGCTACAGCGGTCGTGCAGGATACGCAGGGTAACTTCTCACGACTAGACGCTCCACTGCTGTTAAAAGCTCTTCCTAAAGTCACAGTGCAATATCGTAAGTATCAGTTCATAATGGCGTGGCATTACACTGACGCGTTTAATCAAATTCGGTTCGGTTCGCAGGAAGAAAAAGCTGTGGGCGGACGCATTTTGGGTTATTCTCTTGCGTACGCGGGACTTGCTGCGGGGCTGACTGGGGTTCCAATGCTGGGTAGCCTGTACTGGGTGTTTACGACCCTGCTGGGGGATGAGGATGAGCCAGAAGATTTAGAGCGTTACATTCGGTCTAAGATAGAAAACGAAAAGCTGGCCGACGTGCTGGCCCGTGGCCTACCTGCGTTCCTCGGTGTCGATATGAGTACGAAGCTAAGTCAGGGAAAAATATTTCTGCCGATGCCGTACGTTGACTTTGAAGCTAGCGAAGACGGCATAAAAGATGTTTGGTTTGGTCTTCTCGGTCCAGCCGGTACGACAGCAGCTAACTTTGCCCGAGCAGCTGGTTACATGGAAAAAGGCGACATGCTCAAAGCCATCGAATACTCGGTGCCTAAAGGTGTCAGGTCGGCCACAGAAACATTTCGTTTGGCCACAGAAGGGTTCTCGCTTTCTAACGGCGATATAGTGATCGACCCCCGAGAAATAAATATCGGCAGCTTGATGCTAAACGCCATGGGCCTGCCGTCTACCGAGATCAACAAAATTAAATGGACCCGAGGGCAGCAGTACGAGCTGACGGAATACTTTAATAGTGAGAGCAGTCGTCTGCGCAACGAATACATCGACGCAAAAGCTGACCGCGATAGGGCCAAGCAAAAAGAGCTACGACAGGAGTGGCGTGACCTGCAAGCGTCCAAAGATCGTATCCGTCCGTTCTTCAACAACGAGCGTGGCACCCTGCAACGTCAGCCAGTTTCAGATTTGATGAAAGCCCCAAGGCGGCAGAGCAAGCGCGAAGATAAGTATCGAAAGCAGCTAACCGGTAATTAAGTTCCCTCCCGCCGTGTCCTCCCAGCACGGCCAACTGGACCCAGCAGGCGCTCTCCCCCTGTTGGGTCTTTTTTTTGACCAAAATAAAAACGTGACCAAAACGTGACCGTTTGTTCTCAAAATAGGCCCAATGTTCTCGGAATATGTAGGAAGTTACTCTACCTGAGTGGGGGTTAATGAGGATGGTGATAAAAATAAGTCATTGGTATTATTGTATAAAATGGCGGAGACGAAGGGATTCGAACCCTCGAACGAGTCACCCCGTTACTCCCTTAGCAGGGAAGTAGGCTGGAGAGAATAAGCGTTTAGAATCAACATGTTACTTGACTACTTTTAATGTCCGTGACCAATTCTTGCCCAAAAGAGCTGTTGCACGCTCTCCAGAATCGTCGGTGTGGATGTATGTTTCAGCTACCAAACGGGGTGATTTCCACCCGCCAGCGTCAGCGATTTGTTTTGCGGACCAGCCTAGCTTTTCTAGCGATGTCGCAAAGCTGTGACGACCTACTTGGTGCGTACCAAGATATTCGACCCCGGCTGCTGCACAGGCCATTTTGAGCGACTTGTAAACACTTCGTCGATCTAGGTACCCAAACACGCGTCCGTGGCGCGGTGGCATTTCCCTGAGCATATCCGCAAGCACTGGCACAAGACTGGCGTACGCTTCCGTGCCGTTCTTTGTTTTGTCGATGTGCGCTTTGTTTATGTCCCACTTGATGTCGTCGGGCGTCAGCTTTATCGCGTCCCCGACCCGTCGCCCTGTGGTGTGTAGAAACAACAGCATCGCAAACAAGTACGGTGGAGCGTTGGGAAAGCGGCGTTCTACTGTCAGGTGGGGTTGCAGTGCCAACAGGTATTCGTACCCCACGGCTTTGCGCTTAGGTTTTTTGACTTCGAACGCTTTAACCCGAATGGGGGCGCACCAGCCTTCACCATGGGCGTAGTTTATTACGGCTCTCGCTGGCGTTATGCCTTGCCGGTTTAACGTAGCGCCTGCACCATCGGGGTAAGCCTTCTTTGCAGCGGCTCTGATGATCCGTGGGGTTATGTCTTTCAGCAACATACCAGTCAGCTGCTCGGTTATGCCCACCAGAAAGCGTGTGTCGCCCCCGTCCTGCGCATACTCCAGCGCTGCTTGGTCGAAGGTCACGACAGCTTTTAAACCGTACATGTGAACCGACCAAAGCTCTGATTCTATTTGCGCCCTCAGTTCTTCTGCGCGGCGAGCATTCGTAGTTTTGAGAGCGCGTCGGTGCCTCTTGCCGTCGGGGCCGTACCCATCGACATAGTAGCTGCCGTGCCGCGTTGTGAGTTTGAGGCGCATCGGATCAACACCTTCCTAATTTCTAAGATGTTTTCTTTGTAGAATACTTTGCGATTCCCGCGAAGCTCGAAATGAACACCCACTTCCACGCCCGGGTCTTTTAGCGCTAGATCGAGTGAGTCCCGTGAAAAACCTAAGGCTTCGGCTGCTTGGTGGATTGTAAGTGGTGGCGTAGCCCAGTCGGGAGCGGGTTTTGGTTTAGCCATTTTCTGTCTCCCTCTCCAGCAATTCGAACAGGTGGGTCAAGTCTTCCAGCTGCTGTTTTAACCCACGCCGATGCCGCCTGTTAGCGTCTAGTGTCATAGCGTTTAGCTTGAATCTAATCGTCTTTCGTACCTGCTGTAAATCATTCATCTGCGACATCCTCAGTAATCGACAGGCTGCTACCCATCATAAGTTTTTGGTATTTGAGTTCGTAGCAACGGGTCTGGCCACTCGGCACAGTCGATCCTTGACCCAAGTGCAGGCGCAGGCTGTGCGCACCGTCGGCTTGGAACACTAGGTAGCCTGCACGATCCAGCTCAGAACGCATGGCTTTGGGGGCTACGCCGTTTTCCTGACACCAGTCGCCCATCGCGCTGCGGGATATAAAGGCCCGTTCGTCCTCGGTGCACACACGCCCGATAGCGGGGCCGCGCAGCATAACAGCGGGGTCTTCTTTGCGGGTGTTGCCGTGTCCTAGGCGCTTGGTAACAATGAGTCGTCCCTGAAGCGTGGAGATAAAAGCAGCAAGGTGTTCGCCGATGTCGGCGTTGGTTTCTTTGCGGTTTTCGCGCAACGTCTGCACGTGGGCCTCGGCCCACTTCTTCATGGACTTGAGGTCGAACGATATAAGCCCGACCTTCTGCGCTATCTTACCTGCCACCCATGCCGTGACGATGGTGTCGCGGTAGAACCGCTCTTTGTTGTCTTCGTTGGACTGTGGGTTGAACTTGGCCCGTGCTGCTGTGATCTGCCTACGCACCCAGTCGGTGTTGGCGATGATGAAACGAATGTAGGGCAGGCAAGCCTCGCCGTAGACGTTATCCATGTGGTGTTCGATGAACTGCTGCGTGATGTCGGGAAAGGTCTTGGTGGTGTAGTCCGACGGAAGCTGAACCTCAAAGAAGCGCAGCTGCGTGGCCTCAACACGATAACCCACTGGCAGTTTCGATATACTTTCTAGGATGCTGTCGTTGCTGGTGATGAATGAGCTTTTGAACCACTCGCCGCCGACCGTAGTAAACTTGCCGTTGGTACCGAGCCGTTCCTTGTCCCTGCCGTTGGCCAGAGCATAGCCGGTTCGCGTCAACTCTTCGGCTGATCGACCTGAGAACTCGTCGAGCAATATAGGTATGGACCCCATAATGGCTACGCGCTTGATAGCCGCGTTGAGCGTCGAGCCTTGGTCGCCAGTCTGACGTTCCATAAACTTAGGATTGCCGTAGAACCCAAGCGCCACCTTACATGCGGTGGACTTACCTGTGCCACCGTGACCTGTGAACGCAAGCGGCAGGCCGTGGAAGTTGGACGAACCCATCAACTCGACAAGAACGGAACCCATAGAATGACACAGTGCAAACTGTAGTGGTTCTGCGCCTCGACGGTTGTACAGCTTGCCGATGTTGTCCACCCATTCGTCGAGTGTACCGGAGCGTCCGAAGTCGGTGCGTATGTCGTCGGGTACGCTGTCCTCGCACAGCACCGCAGTCTCACCCTTTTCGGTAATCATTTTGGTGCCTATGACGAAGCCTGTGCGGTCGGGCAACCAACCAAACTGCTTGTACGTCTTGGTCTCAATGCGCCACTTCTGTAGCTCTTCGATAATGGTAACTGTAAACTCTGCCATATCGGCCCTCGCGTTTCTAATGGGGTGAAGAAAGACTTCGTGGCTAGCCAGTGTTTTAGCCATCAAGTCGGTGGATGCTAGTTCGTGCATGGGCATGAAAAACTCACGCCAGCTGCCGTTCTTCTCAAGCGCCTTCCAGTGCACTACCCACGTACCTTCGCTGTCTCGGATGCGGTTAATTGGGTAGATGCAGGTACGACAGAAAGGTCGCCATGTAGTAAGGCCGTCGGTGTCGGTGTGTGACCGGCTCAACGAACCGCCGTTCCAACGAAAGCCCGTAGGCCAGTGGGGGATTGGTTTGCCATCAACGATAGGGACATTAGAACCCGCCGCTACAGCGGTCACTTCGTCGTCGTCGACGGCGGGAGCAATACCAGGAGGCGCGAAACCCTTTTCCCGTGCACCGTCAATCATTACCTGAACTTCGTGCTGCGTCTGCTGGTCGGTGTAGCCTTCTAGTGTGTACTGCGCGGCTAGTGCTTGGATTTCTGCGTCGTTGTTGCCCTTGGATACCCAACTGCCTATCAGCCTAAGCATGTTGTCGTGCCAGTCTTCACCGCTCATCGCGGCCTTAGCAACAGCCCCACGATCTAACGCAGGCTTGTAGTCGTCGTTGCCGTCGTCTTGCCCAAAGTACATTTTGGCTGGGTTTGCTTCTATGTAGCTGTCGAGGGCCGTACGAATTTTATCTACCGCGTAAGTCTTGCCCTGCTTGACGAGCTTCACTGGTAACGGCTTGCCATATTTGGGCTTGTAATTGTGTGTGCCGGGCGCACGTAGAACACGTGCGGAATCTGTGTCGCACGCCCTGTCAACTTTTAACTCTAGGTGTTTGGTAACGGTCCGCTTTAGCTCGGACAATTCGTTCCACGTATTCTCGTCGATGTCGTCGTCCAGATGGTAGTACACATGGAAGCCGCCGCCTGAGTCAACGATTGTGGGGGAAAGCTGTAGAGCCTTTGACAACTTAATGATGTCGCGCAGGGCTTCGGGCTTGTCTTGGTAGTGGCCGTCGGTTCCCGGCTTAACGTCGTAGTCGTCGAATATAGCGCGGCAGGCCGCTACGTTACCCTGCTTGCGGGAAGTAGATTTAAAACGGTTGACGGACATGTACACATTTGTCTTGCCGGTCTTGTCGGCTTCGAGCATGGCATCGGCTGCGTCGTCGATGGTGAGGTGTTCTACTTGTTTCCAGCCCCCGCTGATAGGTTCAAGGCCAAGGACAATAACCCCCTTGTGTGGCAGCAGCCACTTGAGGAACTCTCGTGTCTCCATAATCCACTCACTTTATATGTTTAGGTGTTAACAGGTGGGCGGCGGAACAGTTCTACAAAACCCCGCCGCCCGTTCGACTTACTGATCGGAGAACATCAGTCGTCGAAATCGAGGTTGGCTAACGCCGCGTCGATGTCATTGAAGTCATCCACAGTAGCTGTTTCAGCCTTAGCTTCCCCACCAGCCGGTCCCGTCTTAGGGGCTGGAGCCGTTACCGGCGCAGGGTCACTTTCGGTAGTGTCACCGAAGCTGCTAGTGAAATCGTCGCCGTTCGCTTTGGCGTCGAAGCCGTCCTCGATTTTGGCAAACGGTGATGACGCGGATTCTTGCATCTCCACCAGCTTGACCACTTGCACCGCTTTGAGCCGAAGTGACACGCCGTTCTCACGCATGGAGTACGGTACGAGAGCGACCTCAGAGTTTACGGTGCTGCCCGTAGTAAGACGGAAGTCTTTGGGCAGTGGGTTGTTACGAGCGTCGAACTGACGTGGGGGCTTAGTAACCTCGCCGTTGTACATGCCCTTGAGCACAGCCTTAGCGACGAACAGGCCAGCTTCGTCTTTCGTGAAGACGTCCTTTGCCGCTGGCATTTCAGGCCAGTTGGCAGCTTTCCTATCGCCGTAGGCCGCTGTCATAGCTGCGTAAAGCTGCGCTGCTTTTTCTTTGCTCATACGAAACGACATTTCGTACTTAGCGTTGTCGTCCTGCGGCTCACAGGGAACCGAGCGACCCTTGTCGCCAGCGGTGTTGTCGAAACGATAGCAACCGTTCAAACGTGGGTGCAAGGCTTCTACGTCTTGCAGGATAAAAGTGGGATTGGCTCCAGCCATTTTAATCTCCTAAGATTGTTATTGTGTGTAACCGTCCACTGCCGCAAACGGAGATACCGCTTGCATGGACGCTTGGGTTAAGGTGTCTAGTTCGTCACCGCTCAAGAAACGGATGACCCTAAACACTAGCGAGGATCGGCGTTCTTCGTGCACCACGTCGATCTTTGTGACGACACGATCTAACGCTTCACCTCGGCTAGTTACTTGCTTCTCATAGTCGCGGAACGACCGCAGAGAAGCCGCGGAAACACGCAACGACATGGCATCGTCTGGGCTATCGGCTTGACGCAGAGTAAGTTGGTTGAACTCTGCGCAGGCTTTGCCCCGCTTGCCGTTGGGTGTAATTCTTGAACCCCACTGGTTGTTAAAACAAACAGCGCATTTCTTTGCTTGGGGCTTGGTACTTGCAGCAGCAGGGGCCACACCTTCGTCGGAGTGACACACCAGCTTGCCGTCGTTGTTGTAGTAGGTGCGTACGCTGCACATGGTCGACATTATCACTGCCTCCACTGGCAACTCTTCTAGGGTAAGCATTACTTGCGCCTGAAATTCACAACTTGCGCTTCGCTCCAGTTCACACCCGGGGGCAGATCGTCGTGGACGTCACGGTATTGCTGAATTGCGCCTTTGCTTACGCGGCGTTCCAACAGTTCCCACGCGTCCTGTCTTATGACGTGGTCGAGTACAGCTTCCCAATCTGCTACGGTAGCAGACGAACGTGTTGACCTGTAAGCAGTACCGAACTCGCGGGACGATACATTGTCTATGCCACGCTCGTTGAACCGACGAAGGAACTCAGTCTCAATACGGTTCTGCTTGTCCTTGTCACCAGCGTCGTCTGCGTCGTAGTCTGCTTTACGTTGGGAACGCTTGTCGCGTAGTCCAATAAATATTTTAAGCAGTGATACGTCTTCCAATTCTGCTATTTTTGCCATCGTCGCTCTCCTTTTTGGCGCTTATCCAGTTATCAATTTCTGCTTCGTCCCAGCGTAAAACTTTCTGTGTGAGCCTTATCGGTTGGGGGAAACTGTCTTCCCGTCGTCGTAGATGTTGAAGCGCTGGTTTAGTCATATTCAGCTTCAACAAAACTTCATCGTGTTTAAGCAATGTCATTCGGGGGTGCGCCTTCTATCTGTATACATGTAAACACATTAGAACGCAGGCGAAAGCAGGTCAAGGCACTTCACGCAAGTAATGGTTGCCTGTGTGCTTTTACTTCATCCAGCAATGCCCCTTGCATCTTTTGCTTTTTGCGCAGCCTCGCATAGATACGTGACTCCACGGGTGTACCTTCCAACAATATTATAAAGTTATTCATCTTCTGACCGGGACGGTTGATACGACCGTTGGCCTGTTCGAAGACTTCGTTCGACGTGATGCAGCTGTACCAGACGATCGTGCTGGCGGCGGTCAACGTCAAGCCGTGGGACATAGCAGCGGGTTGTGCTACCAGAACCTTGGGGTCTTTTGTTTTCTGGAACGCTGAGAATATCCTGTCGCGCTCGGACTTGCTTACGCCACCGTGAATAACTTCGACCGAGAAGTCTTTGCTCAACTCAGCAGCCAACATCTTAACACTGGACACGTACGGGACGAACACGATCACCTTGCCCTCGGCGGCTTCTACGATTGCTTTTGTTTCGTCGATGCGCGGCGTGGATGGAATGGTTACTTCGCTACCGTCGTCAGCGTAGACTACACCGCAGGCGATCTGCACTAGCTTGCCCATCTTGACGGCTTCGTTAACCGCAGTGATGTCACCGTTGTCGGCGGCGGTGCGTAGCCTTGTCAGCATTTCTTTGTACGCTTTGCCCTGCTCTTTGGTCAGCGGCACGGCTCTGGTTTCGAACATGATAGGTGGCAGGTCTAGGCACTCGTCGCGGGTAAACCGTACAGCAGGCTGCATGATCTTACGAACCGTGTCGGTGGCGTCGGACTTGGGTAGCCACTTAAACTGTGTGATCTGGCGCATGACAGTGGCTTTGAAGCGTCCGAAATATGGAGGGACTTGTTCGGGTACTAGCAAGCGGCACTGCGCCCAAGCGTCGGTCGGTGCGTTCGGTGTCGGCGTACCTGACATGCCCCAGCAAGCCCGTGGCTTTTTGTGTTTGTTGACGACAGAGTTGATAACTTTCCACTTGGTCGTGCCAGCATTACGGGCGCACTGCGCTATCTCGTCGACGATTACCAAGTCGATGTCGGTGCGGTCTTTGAGGTGCGGTTCGATGATGCCCACGCCATCATGGTTTACAATGTAAACGTCAAAGTCTTCGTTGAGCAAAGCGATACGTCGTTTCTTTGTACCGTGCAGAACACCAAACGTCAGGTGCGGGAAGTGGTTAAACAGCTCGTCGGCCCAGGTGCGTTCGAGGGTCGACAACGGCGAAATTACTAGCACCTTGTTCATCTGACCTATGCTGCGCAGGTAGTCGTACGCCCACAGTGATGCCAGTGATTTACCTGTGCCTAGTTCGCTGAGGTTAAACGCACGCTTGTTCATGGACAGGAACGCAGCAGCTTCTTTCTGCGCGTGAAACGGTTTATACCGCCCGGGCCAGTCGTAGTATGTGCGGATCGGTGCAGGGGCGTTGAAGCCAAGGTTACGCAGTAGTATGGTCTCGTCGGTGCGGTGGGGTACTGCCACCAACGGTGCGCCTTTTACGCTAAACGAACGGGCGCTTGGCATTACGCTCAGTAGTTTGTCAGGGTTGCGCGTCTTGACTATTAGAGCTTTTTTGTCTGCCATTACCAACATGCTGTTCTTCCTCATCTATCTGTCTGATGCGTTCATCGCAGATGTGTTTGATCTTCTCGTAGTCTAGTCGGCGTTCGCCCTTGTCGCGTAAGATGCGCTTAACGATGTCTGCATCCCAAGCATTGAGCTTGTATTCGTACCAAATGTCCCAAGGCTGAATGGTACGTTTGGAGTAGTCGGAGTGTCCGACGTTGTATTCACGCGGGTTCATGTCTTGCCCTTCGTGTACATGCCGGGTTTTTTACCGCGCCAACCTTTGTTGGTCTTGGCGCTAACGACGCGACGGTTTGACTTTTCGTTGCTACCGCCAGCATCGAGGGGGGTCTTGTGGTCGACGTGTTTGCCGTCGCCCTTCTTTACTTTGCCTGCCGCCATAGCTTGGCGACGTGCTTTGTTTTGTTCGACGCGCTTGTCCATAACGTCTTTACGGGCGTTATATTTCTTTTTCGTCGCCAACTCCTGCTTCGATGATTTTGTCACGTATAGCCTCCTTCACTTGGTCTACGTTGTCTACCACACGTGCTAACCCGTAAGCACGTGAAATGTCGTCTATCTCACGTTGTTGGTTAGCTGTGACGTTCTTTATTTTGCCGGGGGCTTTAGTTTCGAAGGCCATAAACAAGCCAAGGTAACACACCAATATATCGGGGCATCCTACACGGCCCATACCGTTAGACACAGGCATGTAATACCATGCACCGATTGATTGTAAGTATTCCTTGACTTGTTTTTTAACTTTGCCCTCAGGTGTCATCGCCATAAAGATCGTCACTTTCGTATCGTTCTACAAAACTTTCTAGTCTATGCAGCAACTCATTTTCTAACTGCGTTAGCTTCTTTTGGGTGAAGCCATGTATAACCAACTCTTCCGGTGTCATGCCCGAAAGTTCTTCTTCTTCTGGTTCGCTCACTATATCTCCAAATCACATCGGCCCCTATAGTCTCCGATTTTCTGCGTCTCATTGACCACAGTATTCACATAGCGAACGCCCAACGGGGCACCAGTTTTTGCAAAGTCCTGACGGCTTAGGCATCCACTTATCTTCGGTGCTAGCGATGGCTAGCCTACTTAGACGTGGCATGAACTCGTTCCAAATTTCAGGTAAGTGTTTACGTGTAAACTTCTCCTTTTCAAACTTCTTCGGCTTTAAAAATATAAAACCAGTAACGACGTTGTTTACCCAAGGGTACTTAGCAAAAGCCAGCGCAGCAAAGAGCTTTAGCTGGTCGGAATCAGGGCGGTGTTTGCCCGTCTTCCAGTCGAGTAAGTATGCAGTTTCTGAGCCAACCACACCTATGTCAATGATTCCCCGTACCCAGACGTCTTTGGCCATCCAAGTAGTAGGGCGAAAGTCTTTCGTCAGTGCGACACGTTCTTCGACAACGCGCTTACCTTCGTACGATTGTATCTTCTTAACGTAGCGACCGTACTCTTCCATCTCAGCTGGTAACGGCTGCTTGCCTAGGGCGAACAGTTCAAGTGCTTTGTGGACTTTGTTGCCCCAGCGTGTGGCTTCTGTTGGTCTCTCGACGACCTGCTTAGTCACCCTTGTAAGCTGGTAACGCTTTGGGCAAGTCTCGAAAGCAGTTAGTGCTGAGTAAGACCACGGTTTAGTTAGTTCCACTTAGGTATTTCCCTTCGCTCGTATATCTCGGTGTCGACAACGTCCCAAAACTCGGCCAGTATTTCGGCTCTTGTCTCGGTGTCTATTCGCTGCTCTCCAGACTTTCTGCGGTAGTCGTCTAAGTGAGCAAGACGGCGTTTAGCCCATCCATGTTCTAGGTCCGCCACCCACTTCAGTCGGGTGTGGTAGTCTGTTTCGCCGTATAGTCCTTCTGCGGCCTTGATGGCTCTGTTGGACCGTTCCCGACGCAGCTGCTGAATGAACCTGCCGTTAACTTTGCGCATCACTGTTTGTACTTGCTCCCACGCAGCGTCTTCTTTGCTAAATTGGTCGCGCAGTGTTGTGATGTAGGCGATAAACCCTTCTGTATTTCTAGCATATGTTTCGATCAAAGGGGTCAAAAACTTATGCGCTTTGGGCAGTAAAAGTTCGTCTGGTCCTGCCGCGTAAGTCTGCATGTGTTTGTCCGCTGTCGTTAACCATTTTGCGACTGCCTTGGGGTTCGATAAGAAGAACTCCGTACAATCAGTTGTAGTGTCGTGCATGTCTTATTTTCCACTCGGTGCATCCACTAGATGATAACGAACAGCCATCATTCACTGGAATTGGCAGGTTTGCGAACGCTGTCTCTGTGCGCTCTACGAATTTACCAATGATTGTTTTCGGTGGGCCTGCTGGTCCGTTAGCCCAGACAGTTGTTGCGCCCGATGCTGCTACTGATGGCGTGCTGAGCGATGCAGATGCCAACATTTTTTGCAGTGCTTTATTGGATGCTGATCCTGACCGCGCACCACACAACCTATAAACCACGTTTCTTTTTTCGGTTGGGAATGGTGATACTTTACTTGTTTGCATACTGATAAATCTCCCAAGTATTATCTGTTTACACGTAAGTAGCACCATATGAACGCATGTGCAACCATGTGAACACATTATTTTGCCTCACCATAGCTTTCGGCTATATCACCCTCTGACCATGTAATGAGTTCGGGCCACCAACATGGGGGTGTACGCATGATGTCTTGTACTACATCTAGTACCATTTTAGCATCTACTTCTGGCACCACGTAAACGAGTTCGTCGTGTACCATCAGCGCGGGGTTGATACCCAACACCTTCTGAACCTCCAGTGCGTTGTCCGCAATTACACAGCGTGCAAGATGTTGGACAATGTTTTCGTCGATCTTACCTGCGTAGATACGCGCCTTGTGGCGACCCGTGCCGTACCAAAATTCCTTGCGGTTGTCGTCGGGGTCTTCGTTGTCTTCCTCGCGCAAGTCAGGGTAGCGGATCACACCCTTGGGTGTTTGCAGACCTTCGGCTATCGGGAACACCATACCCCACGGGTCAACAGCTTTACCTGTGTTGCCGTTCATTATGGGGGTTAGTGCTTTGTGGCATGTTCTCCAGCCCTTGACGATCTCGGGGTAAGCAGACCGCCATGTATCGACGATGTCACGGCTCTCGTCCTCGGTGATGTCTACACCGCCCATGAGTTTAGCAACCTTCTGAAACGTGAGGTGGCCAGCACCAAAGCCCAGACCTAGGTGCGCGACCTTACCGACCTGCCGTTTGTCCTTGGGGAAGTCCTTGTCAGCTACTTCTGGTCCAATACCGTAAAGCTGACGAGCGAAGTCGATATAAAGGTCAGCACCGCCGGGGTCTGCACGGAACAGTTTAGTGCTGGATGACACGTCCCACAGGAAGTGGTTAACTCGCAATTCAATACCGGATAAGTCGGCGACGACGACCATATGTCCGGGGGGTGCCACCAACGACTTTCGCAGAGCGTCAGATGGTTTGGGGCTTTTAGGGTTTACCCGTGGCAGGTTCTGAGGGTTGTAGCCCCAGCCAGACCAACGGCCTGTCGTGTCTGCCCCGTAGTATCTCAGGGGAATCGGCACCTTGTCGTCAGGGTGCGCACCGGCAGCGTCGAGAAAAGACTGGATGCGCGTCTGTAGTATCGTCGACTTCGCGTCGAGCCTGGCAGCTGCTGCGGTGGCGACGAGTGGATTGGGGTGCGTTTGTAGTGCTAAAAAATCTTCATCGGTCTTAGCCAGCGCTGGTATTTGTTTTAATGGGTCGGACGGGGAGACTTTCATTGGCACAGGTACGCCTAAAGATTTCAAGAGCTTTTGGAACTTGGCCGATGACGACAGTAGTGCAAGCACTTCGCTTTCTTCCAGATCAACGTAGGTATCGTACTCGCCCCCATGGATACGGTTTGCTACGTGCAACGACGTGGTAGAAGTAAGCACGCGGCCCAGCTGCAAAAGAACGGCTTCCTTGCGTGCATCCTCATCTGCCAACGTGTTAACAAGTAGGTAGTAGTCAACGTCAAACTGGGGTTCGATAAGCATACGGATGGTCATGTCGATCAGCTTGAGTTCGGCGGCATTTGTCTGCGGCATGAGTCGTCTTAATAACCCGTAGCACTGGTCAACGTCGGCGGCGTTGTACACCCGCATCTTTTTGATCTCGTCGTCAGTGAAGTCGACTAAGCGTCTACCCTTGGTGTCGTCCAGCACTGTTTTATCTTTGACGCCCAGCTCGTAGTGAGCGACCAGCTTGGCCAGCGACAGGCCCACGTCCTTAGCGTGGATAGGCCGAGCCATAGCCAGAGTGCAGCCCCAGAACAACGGCTTGATGCCAAGACGCCATGACAGGATCATGCTGTCGAAGCCCGACAGGTTGTGACCGACAACCCAATACTGTGACCAGTCGATCTTGGTGCAGTAGTCTTTGACTGCCTGCTCACCGAATATGACCACAGTAGGGTCGTTGCCAAACTTGAACGCGCAGCTGATGATCTCGGTGTCAGGGTGCATACAGTATGCGATAGGCGACATCTTGGTAAGGCTGTGACCAACAGCCCAGTATGTTTCTAGGTCAACGGTTGCTATTTTCATTCGGCGATTTCCTCTTCTACCGACAGCCGCATAATCCGTGCAAACAATGTCGGGTCATCCAGCGTCATTTTGCGCGGGTCACAGAAGGTATAAGTGCTGCACATTCCAAAGTATGCGTTACCGTGCTTCAGCCCTTCGTCGATTGCGGACTTGGCTTTTATTTCCTCTTTCCCGTACTCAAAGCTGTTGAGGTAAACGAGTTTAGTGATTTGGTCGGCGTCAACGTGGGCAATCGCCCAGCCAGCGCCATGATACAATTCAGCCTCGGCGTCATTGAGCGATATAAAGTCGCAAGCCGAGCCGTGTTCTAAACGTGATTTAATCATTGGTCTGCTCCTTTAAGTTAATGATTTTTCTCATTGCTCCTTCAAGCTCACTAAATTCGCCATGCGTTGAATTTATAAAATCATCAGGTAAAGTCTGGTGATGACCCGCAATATATGATGTTGCTCCACCGTAAGTGCCTCCTAAGCAGACTTGCACATAAAAAGCCTCATCATCAATCAGATAGTATGCACTATCCTCGACAGAAAGGTTTTCACTGGCCTCGAACCGAAATAACTCGTCCACATTGTTTTTTACTTCGTTAAGCGACATTGGCTTGCTCCCTTTTGTTTTATTGTGGTCGTTAATGTGCTTACGAGTCAACGGTTGCTATCTTCATGCTTCCTCCCCTTCAATGTAGTGTGGCTCACTCCCGTCGTACGACCAGCCTTGAATCCAGCAGTAAACGTCGGGGTGCATTAAAGCCGATACTTTGTTGTTAGCCATGGTTTTGTCGGAAAAGACTTCCCAGTGATCGACGTCACCGTGTTCTTCGGTGCGTGTCATCCATGCGACTATATACATTCCCCTCTTCATAAATCCCATCCCTCTTCGGCAGTAACTTCACCGAAGTAGTCGCCATCGTAGCTTTTGACGTAGGTGTCTTCGTCGCCGTTAATTACAGCGTCTATCGCTTTGTCTTCGTCGACAGCTTCAACTTGATGTACTTCATCTATCGAATAGCTTCTTAGTACTGTGTACTTTTTCATGCTTCCTCTCCTCTGTTAAAATGCGCGGCCTCAGGCCCAAAGGATCAAACTAGAAAAAAACCTTTGCCGCGCTGTCGGTGTTTTTGTGTTGCCCACCGCCGACTGGGGCGGGGTGCCTACTTGGCTATTTTGCCTGAGCTGCTGTCCTTGAATTTGATCTGATACCGTGCGCATCTCTGCATGACGGTTTCCACCGGTGTAGCTGTGAACCGTGCGGCCTCAGCAACTGAGTAGCCTTGCTGCGCCAGACGCAGTAGTTCTTTCGCTGGCTTGGATCGACTGATCTCGGACATACGAGGCAGGCCGGTGCTATTTCCCGGTCCCGGTGCCACCCCATAGTTGGGTGCGCGACCTCCCCACTGCGTTTCAAGCATCCGCATGTTTTCGATCTTGGCTAGCTCTTTCCACTTGTCGAGTAGTGTAGTCATCTTACCCCCACACAATCATGGCTGTGATAGCGACGATCGCTAAGATAGTCGTAGACGTCCACGTGCCTTCACGCTGAACCTCAGGCGATGTCGTCGTTGCCATACCCGCTAATCTCATGGCGTTCTCTACCCCTGCATGTTCAATGTACGTGGTTGGTTCTTTTGTCGGTGGAGGTGTTGACACGTTAGCAGCTTTAGCCTCAGCTTCAAAGACTTCACGTGGGGTGCCGATGCTATTCATCAACCGGTAGACGTGGCTACTAGATACGCCTGTGGCCTTGGCAACTTCCGCGGGGCGTGCTGTGCGGTTCTTGAGTAGGTAGTTCCACACCAGTTGGCTTTTAGGATTTGTTCCTGCCCACTTTTTCCGCTTACGTATTTTTAAATTATACGAGCGCACCGGTGTGGTTAACGCTTCGTCAAGGCTCATACCACTGTGGATGCGGGTGTGTACCGTCTGAGGGTTAATGCCGCGCTCTCGGGCTTTGGTTGTAACTTCTCCATACTGTCTCATTTGTAGTCTCCTATGCTGCGTTTGATTGGGACATGCGGTGGGCGATGGCGGCAGCGGCTAGGCTGTCACGATCAATGTTGAGTTCTTCGACGTTAGTCGGCGCTTCGGCTTTGGTGCGCGGCGCAGCCTTGGCACGGTAACGATTCATGTAGTCGTCGGGTACATAGAGTTCGATCTCAGGCATCTCTTTGAGTGCTGAGTTGAGTGACGAGTGCTGACGCATGAACGCCGCCAGCTGCTGTCGTACTACGCCGAACTGCGCCCATATCTCTTCACACTTGGCTGCACGCTCGGTGTTGTCGTCCATCCACGCTTTGGCCAGCGGGGGCAGGTCGTCGTATTTGACCTTGCAGTCAGGTGCATAGCTGCTGTTCTTAGGTGGAACCAAGATTGGGTCGGCGTCGTAGCTATCGACATGTGCTAACCTCAGTCGTTTGTCCCCAGACTTGTCGTATATGTGAACGTCGATGCGGTGAGGTCTAGCGCACCAATCGGCTGGCATTTGACTGCGCAACGACGGGGCTTCGCTCCACATAGAGGCAAGAGCGTGCTCCCGTACTGCATCATACGCAAGGGAACCCACGCTTAGCTCTTTCTGCTCATGTGGTTTTTGGGCTGCATCGCGCATCTGCTGAACCTTGCGGTCGATTGCGTCGACGAGAGTATCGGTTTTTCTTACATAGGCCATTTTGATTTCCTTAGTTGAAGTACAGGTAGTCGTGGTAAGTATCGGCACGCGGGTACGAGAACCCGTTGTGCGTGATGGCGTAGCGGCGAGTGTCGTCGCCGTAGCTTGTCCCTGAAGCCAGCGACGTAATGATGTCGTTGACTGGCATGTCGAGCCACTTGGGATCAGCGAGGTGTTTGCGGTCGGTGCCTACCCAACGACGGGTTGAAGGGTTGATACGGACCATGGCTGTGATCGCCGCCCGTATGTCGTCGAGCTTGTCGACCAAGGCTTTCTTGATTGAGCGGTCGGGCTTGCTGACGATGAACTGACTAAGGGGGATCGGCGGTTGCTTAGCCCGTGGCCAGAAAGCATGGGCACCACGGTACTGCTCGGGCAATTCGCGGGACTTGCCTGATCCGCGCCACCCGCCACTTAGGTGAACAGCCACCTTCTGTTCATAGTCGAGGGCCATGTCTTGCTGACCACCTTGCAACAACCACGCTTTCTTGACTGGCTGGGTACACATTTCGTCGAGGTACAGCTGCCGCCCACAGTCCCGCGTCGTCGTCATCTCAACGTCGTACTTGTAATTATGTATGCGGTAGCCGATGTGCGTGTTGTGGATAATTAGCTCACCGTTTTCAAACTCGGTGAAGCCACGGTGTTCGTGGTGGAATACCTTACGGTCATCCCACTTCTTGTTTGTGTGGTTAAACTCAAAGTCTTGCATTATGCTGCCTCGCTTTCGAATGGAATTACAGTTCCCCAGCTGAAGTCCTCGTTATGAGTCGTCAGCCACACAGTCTCGTGTTTGGTGGTGAAGTGGTTCTGATCGCCGTAGCCATCGGTGAGGTACACAACGACCTCGGGGTCGATACCGTTGTCGTCGATGTAGTCGAACACTGGCTCAAACGATGTACCGCCGCCGCCTTGCAGCTTGAGCGTGACAGGGAAGTCGTCGGGTTCGTACTCTTGCACAGAGTTAACCTCGGAATCGCAGTACACGACGTAGACCATCTCAGGATTACAAGTGTGCAAGATGCGGTTGATATGGCCGTTGAACTCGTCAAGTTCCTGCTGGCCGATAGAGCCAGACGTATCGACGCCGATGACCATTGGACCCATCTTAGGGGTGTTGGCCCTACCCTTGAGGTAGATTTTCTTGCTGATAAACTTTTTGTTGGGGGTCTTCCATGATTTAGAGTTACGGATTTTGCCGGTCATCCACCGCTCAAGTATCACATCCCACGGGGTCTTTACGTTGACCATCTTGTCGATCTGGCGCTCAAGAGCCGCTGGCATCTTACCCACAGCCTTGGCAGCTTTCATGGACTGGATGGCTTCTATCTTGGCTTGCGCTTCGATAGCGTGTATCTGGCTCTCGTCGAGTGGTTGACCGCCGTCGTCAACAGGACCACCGATGTCGTTGCCGATACCACCGCCACCACCTTCGTCGTCTTCGTCGGCAGGCTCGTACAGCTCTTCGGCACACATATCACGAGCACCGTCCATGTAGACGCCACCTTCGATGGGATCGCCGACCTTGGCATGTACCAGCGTGTCGTTGATAACTTTGTCGGCTGCGATGTTCCAGGCTCGGGGTAGACGTGCACCGCGACGTGTCGCATGGCAGAGCATGTAGTGCAGTGCTTCGTGGGCCAGCAGGAACATGACCTGACGTATGGTGAGACGCTTACCCTCAAGGCCGTTCTCAATGAAGGTAGGGTTGATATACATCTGACCAGTGGCAGACATGGCCGCAGTCTTGACCGTCTCGGTGTAGATGATGGGACGCTTGGCAACGGTCGCACCGAAGAAAGGGTGGTCGAGATACAGCAGCGACTTGGCTTTGGTGACGTCAGCCAGCACAGCTTGCAGGTCTTGAACGACAACGGGGGCGGGGGGTACATAGCCGTCGGCTAACGGTGGGGGCACCATGTTGGGGCCGACGATATGTACGGGCATTGGAAATGTCATAGGCATAGTTCCTTATTGCTTACATGTTAACACATTGATTACGTTTTTGATGCTTTCTTCCTTTCCTCTTTCATTGCTATGTTTTTTGCTTCCGCTTCCAAGGCTGCGTTGGTGATGCAGTCCCCAAGCAGAATAAGATCGTCGCCAGTAGCTTCGAAGCTTTCTACCGCTCTATCGTCTAGTTTTACATGGTACTCGCCTTCGTGAAATACGACCTCAATAGAGTTGATGATTTCTTTAACTAAGTCGCTGTTCATCCTTTTTCCTTCCAGCTTTGATGGCCCGTCGTGCTCGACGGTTAATGGGTTTAAGTTTTTCGGGGTTAGGAACCTTTTGTCCAAAATGCGCGGCATTGACCGCTTGCCAGAAAGGTAGCTTCGGGCTTATAACTGCAAATTCTGGTGATAACCCAACTTTGCGCACCATCAGACCAGACCGTTCATCTTGCCCATTAGGGTGTCGATGTCTGACTTGGCTGTGTCTCGGGTGGTTTGGTTGTAGCTGAGCTTGTTGTCGCCGTCGTACTTGTCCGCCAGTGTGGCCAGCGCGTCGATGTTCTGCTTGACCGCGGGATCGTCTGATATGTTGGCACCATCCATACGACTTGCTACGTCTGCAAGGTTGCCGATGACAGACTGGTGATACCGCTTGGTTCCCCCATTCTTGTAAAGCTCTTTGGCAGGCACACCCAGTGAGTCAGAGGACTTTTCCATGGTGCTGATACACTCGGAGATACAATGCTTGCCACCTTCTGCTGCTTTCTCGTTCAGCCGTTTGACGTAGTCGGCTGTCTCTTCTTCTGTATTGCCGAGGCGCGGGTCTACGTTGTCGGGGTCAGGTATTGGCATCATCGACACCTGCACACCCATAGCTTTTACGTCTTCGGCAGTGGGCAGCTTGTCTACGTCAGCGATGTGCGGCTTGCCCGTGGCATTGGCTAAAGCCTGTAGACGTACCATCTCCTCTCCAATGATAGCACCGTAGTTGCGCACCGCTTCGGACTTGGCAGCTTCGGCTTCGGCGATAAGTCGGCGCAGCCCCGCCATGATGTATTGATACTTTAGGATGTTGACCATCCGTACACCCTTGTCCCACGGTACAGTGTGAGCGTTGAGGTATGCACCGACAGCGCGGTACTTGTTGACGGCGACGCGTACTAGATTGTCACTGCCCTTGAAGATGTGCGTGTGCACGTTACCCGCTGCGTAGTTTGCGGTCTCAACATGATCCAGCTTGCTCAGGCCGACAGTCGAAGTCGACAGCTGAACGGTAACAGCTTTGCTGCCCAGTGACTTTAATTGGGGCGCGGGGGCAGCGGGTTCGTCGGTGTCAGGCGTTGACCAGGGGATGGTGGGTGCGACGACGTCGTTGGCTGGCGCTGTGGATACTTTGCGCGGTGATGAGTCGAGCGTTTCTTCGGCAGCTGCGATAGCCGCCGCGAGTGTTGCTTGCATATTCATAGGCCTAGTTCCTTTGCTGATTCAGATTGTCTTTTGAGGTGGTCGAGTGTCGCCCACGCGTCACACGCAACGCAGCCTTCGCCAGCGTGAAGGTCTTGTCGCAGGTTGCTGGCAGGGTCGTACTTCCCCTCGCAGCGTCCACCCATAAACTCTTCGATAAACGCTTCTACTGTGCTAAGCGCACGATCAAATTGATTAGTCATTTGTTGTCCTCGCTTTATATGTGTGTGAGTGAACAGGGGGGTGGTCGTTGGGCAGCGACCAGTCGTAGACGTTGACTGTTAATGTATCGCCATCCGTAAAAAGGCAGACCTCCATATGTGAGTCCCCTTCATTCGGTTTGACGCTGATGCCTATGCCCGTCTCGGCCACGCTTAGACCAGAAATCTGGAGTGAGTTTATGACGTGTCGGTCGTTTCCTAACAATATCATGGTTATGTCCTTTACCCTAAGAAGATGTCTTTGTTGGCCACGGCCCACGTGATGAAGTCTTTGGTTGCTTGCAGGTCAGGGTTAAGACGCAGGGTGTCGGTCACGTAGACCATCTGGAACTCCACGGGCATACGACCGACGTACTCCATATCGCGGGGGAAGCTGTCGGCAGTGGCAGTCATGGACATAGCAGTAGCGCAAGCGTAGCGAACGGCAGGCTCGGTCGGAACTTCTACTGTCTTGGGGCTGAGGCGTATCGCGTCGATGCTAGGCATCTTGTCCATCATGTCACGGGCAGCGACCCACTCGGCGGCTGCGCCCTCGCCGACTTTTCCTTCGGCGATAGACAGGTAAGCTTCGGTAGGTATGTTGGTCGGCACCTCGGTGAACAACTTAGTCCACGACCGCTGCGTCGGGTTGGATCTTCGATTGGGGTCGAAGTCGTTGAGCAAACCGGGACGTAGACGCAGGAATGCAATACCTGTGTGGGGGAGGTTGTTAGCGATGGCCCACTCGCACCAGTCGTCGAGTGAAGTCTCCATGTCTTGGTGGTAGAACCTGTCGTTGAGGTGGGCGAGTAGGGGCTTGGCACCGCTACGATCCTCGGCACGGTTGCCTGTGGCAATGATCCGAACATGCTTGTCGAGTTTGAAGTTGCTAGTCTCACGCTCCAGAATAAACTGGGCGACGAACTGCTCCATGTCTTTGTCAGACATCGACGTGGTCTCTTCTAAGATAATCATACCGTGGCCAGAGCCGACACCGAAGTCAGCGAATACATCGCTAGGACGGAACACAGTGATACGTTCGCCGGTCGGTTCGTGCACTGCGATCTCGGGCACACCGCCAAGGTCGACGCGGTCATAGTTACCGAGGTGCACACGTAGTACGCGGTGAGGAGGGATGTTTTGGTTGGCCGCTATCTGGTAGCAGCAATCTGACTTACCCTCGCCGGGCTTGCCGGTGATGAGGAAAGGTGCAGTCGGCGTCTGATTTTGGACGGCGCTGATGTTAAAGATAACTTGGTTGATTGATGGCATTGATCTGATCCTATGTTTACGTGTTAACAGATGAATGGGAGAGGGCTAACGTAGGTCGGGCGTTGCGACGATATACGTCGGTAGCCCACTGTCTCCCTCTCCCGAGGGTGATCGGTCACAAAGGAAAATACTGAAGCCTCTGCCCGATCTGGGGGTGTTTTTAAGTAATACCGACTAAGCGACCGCCCCCTGCGCTTGTCCTTGTACGTGTCGAATGGTTCCTCCTTTGTAGGTGGGGGTGGCTAAACGGTTTCAACGCCTCCCACTAAGTGTGGTACGGCTCCGCGCCTTCGCCTTTCTCACGCAGCACCACGCAAGGGGCGTGATGGAACGTAATCTAAATTAATAGCCGCTGCCCCCGCAGCGTACCCTTCGGGTTCCGACCATGTTTTTTACGGAAGTGACGCCGCTTCATTGTAGGGTTTGGCCCCCCACTAGCTGGTGACAAACCAGCGTGTCCTTTAAATATACATTCCTATTTGTATGCCTGCCGCTATGGCACCCGCGACGAGTGCAATACGAACGGCGGTCTTGGGGATGCTGAGATGATATGAGTCGTCGTTGACTGTTGCTATCGAGCTAAGCTCTGACGTAAACGCTGCCGCGCTTTCACTGTCTATGCTGCCGCTTGTATCTACGGCGAAGGTGTCTACCCAGTCGTCGCTTAACTCAGGCTCAGGGTCGATGCCGAAGTAACGATCCGCGCTTTCTTGGATTTGCGCGGGGGTTGGCTTGTCGATCTTGCCGCGGCGACGTGTGGGTTTGTTCACCTTGACGTCAGTCACTTGATTGACTAGCCGCTGTCGGCGCAGTCCCACTGCCTTAGCTGAACGACCAATGGCATCGGCTATATCTTGATCGGTGAAACCAGCCGCTGACATCTCAAGTAACTCAGCTATGTCTTTGCCCGACCACGCTTTACAACCACGGGCGGGTTTGATTGGTTGTTGTATGTTCATACTTACCTCTTTTGTTTGGCATAGGTGGAGGGGATCGAACCCCCGCTGTCGCGGATTTGGAATCCGCCGCTCTACCACTGAGCTACACCCATGTAGTTACGTGTTAACACATACTTTGCATTTGTTTATTCCAAAGCTCGCCCTTGGCTTTGTCAGCCTCAAGTATCCCCGCCATGATGTCTTCGGGCAGGTCGCGTTCCTGCATAATTGGGGCATCCCACGCCTGCATCATATGCTCTTTGAGCAACGCCAAATCTTGGACGTCGTCAGCAAAAGTGCATGGCTCATCTACGCACAGCATAGTTTTGTCGTCGGCGTAGTGCACTTCTTGCAGGGTGATGTGGTCTTCGCCGTCGTTGATAGACGGCAGGTTAATAAAACGATAATGCCAGTACATTGTAGGTCACCTCTTTTGTTTACGCGTTAACAGATGTACGCAATTCGAAGTCGATTACGCGCTTGGTGTTGCGACGTGCGTTGCGTGTCGCTTGGTTCTTGATGTACGGGCCAGCTTTGCCGTGGTTGCTGTGCTTGCGCTCACCCAGATTATATTTGGCCTCAGAGAACCAACGGGTCTTTTCGAACAGTCGGTCTGTGTTGTCTGCCATTAAAAGTTCCCCTCTGCTACTTGGAAGCATTGCAGTCCGTTGCGTCTCCACATGTCGACCACCTGCTGGCGATCGTCGAGGACGAACATCACGCGGTCTTTGTCTATGTGGTTGTTGAGGATTTCCTCTTTCACTATGTCGTCGGGCCGGTAGTCTCCGTCCTTACGCATGTACAAATACTCGTCGCCGACCGGACCTTCGTAGTTATTGATTAGCCACATTAGCGTATCTTGGCGACAACGTTCGGGTCTACCGCTACAGAAGATCACTCTTCTTTCGTCGTCCACAAGTGTATCGTCCTCGAAATCCTGTTCGTTAAGCCACGCTTGTAGTACAGCATGGACAGCTTCGTTCACGGTGTCGTTTTCCATGCCGTCAAAGAACGCTTTCCAGTCTTTGGGCTTCTCGGTTACGTGGACACGACGGTGCTCAATATCGCACAGCGTACCATCAAGGTCGCATATGATAATGTTCTTCACAGTATTTCCTCCAGTGTTATGGTACGACGGTGTCCTTGTCGCAACGGTGGGCCGGTTAACCAGCATGTGTCGCGCCAATCTTCAGCGTCGGCGCGGGTGTCGAATATCAACCCATTTTCAAACTCAGTGACGTGGGTGTTGTAGGTCTCCATCCATACTGGTGTGTCGAACGTCCAGAACGCTTTTAATTTCCACATTCTTACCTCCGTATATGTGCACATGTTAACACATGGGGCTGATGATGCAACCCCCTGCGTTCGTGTGGTTTCATTTGGTACCAACCTGTCTCATACAGTCTCATACAGTTTCATACAGTCTCGGCCTCAACCTTAAAGGTGTAGCCAAGGTCTTTGATTGCACTGATGGCGTCGTCAGTCAGGGTTGTGGTGTTGGCAACCTCAGCGAACAACAACGCTTTCGAGCATAGCGGGTACACGCGGCGTTCACCGAACGGGTACTTAACTTCGACAATTAGTTCCATCATGCTGTGGCTACGAACTGAGCGGCATCGCCGACGTCGGTGAAGCGGGCAACGATAACGTCGCGGGCAACGTCGAGAACGCTCCACTCTTTCACGTCATTGGCGGCATGAGTCGTCGAATGAGTCGTCTGCACAATTTGGTAATCCCGCAGTGCGGTGCGGAATTTGCTGGTCGCTTGGTCACTGCGAAGACGGGCAGCTGCACGAACGTCACGCGACACAGTGCCATTGGCTAGGTGCTTACATGCGCGGCGTACTTTGCCGGCGGGTTGGGCGAACGTATTCATTTTACGTGGCATGGTGATACCTTAGGTTGGTGTTGATGTGGAAGGGTGAAGGGGGGCAACATATACGCCGTGCTGCCAGCAGCGGCCTCAGTTTTACGTCAATGGGCAGGGACAACGACAAACAAGCCTGTCAGGCAGTCAGTGCCGTTTTGTTCGCGCTCAAGGCGCGTCATGGTCGATATGTATGGCTTGCGCCAAATGTGGGTGGGCTAGTTGTAGGTCATGGGTCTGGTGGTTACTCCGATGGTTGGGGGTTATTGCGGGTAGGTCTGGATGATGCGGTTGGCCACGGCGAGGAAAGCGGCCAGTGTACCGAACGACCAAGTGTTGACGAACTCCAGAGCGTCGGCGGTGGTGTCCTCACCCCGAGCGTTACGCAGTACGATAGCTTGCATCGCTTGGGTCTTCTTGAACTGAACCTTACGTTCGGCGGCGTGCTTGTGAGCGAAGTCTGTCATGGGGTATCCTTTCGGGGCATGGGGGGTTTAAGACAGTAATTGCTTTAAGACATTACTTTAAGACAAAACTATCTAGCTAAGTGTTTGATATTGCAGCTTTAAGACATTAAGACATTTATAAATAAT
>Ga0209092_10000650_pt1 | contig 34875 bp, 22 predicted proteins | sample FraStrMetagenome_FD_187446 | JGI IMG/M metagenome (GOLD analysis project Ga0209092, IMG submission 187446) | Marine eukaryotic phytoplankton communities from Arctic Ocean - Fram Strait ARC3M Metagenome (SPAdes) (version 2) | ecosystem: Environmental > Aquatic > Marine > Oceanic | place: Fram...
CAATACCACTTACCACGTCGAAAGCTTTATCAGTCATGTTTGCGTTGGGGTCTCGATTTCACGTTACGTGTCAATCAAATTACTTTTTGTGCCTGTGTTGATGGAAAGATTCTCGTTTGGAAGAGAGAAGACGATGTGTTCGATCAAACTCGTATTCGACACGCATGCCATCTTATAGCTAAATTAGAGATTGTCGAAAATACGTGACTGGTACGAATTTTCTTACTTGTTCATTTTCACTTTTCACACATGTCAGAATTCCAAGACATACCGACATACCGATACAGGTATTGGTCACAGGTACACTATTTTTTTTCCAGTTCCAAACATATATATGTATATCTTGCACAGAGTCTGAAGAAGATGGCTTGAAAGCAGATGGTAGAGATATTCTGCGGTTCTATATGCGTTGATTGCCTTTCTTGAGGTTTCCTTAGCTACCGGTAGCCACAAACACTTCTAGTTGTTGATTTGATTTTACGATAGTTGTTCCTTCATCAAGTATTCTGAGTTGGGATTTTCTCATACATAGTCCACCCAAAGTCAACCGATCATTGGCAGACACATGCTCGAAGAGTTCTCCGTAGACTTATGTGAGATAATGCTTGCCGTTGGAAACTAATAAGGCTTAACTTCCAAACAAGAAGTTTTATCTCTCTATTTCGAAACATTTCTAGTTGGTCATGAATGGAACGACATAGTTGAAGCTAATCCCTGAACGCATTCTAATTCCAGTGAACGGTATAAACAAAAGCTGGTTGTTGACTGAGTTTTCACTAGAGATAAAATCTTGACAGATAGTTAACATTAAATCAAAACTTTGTCTACAAAATTAAACATAAGACCCCTCATGCTGATGGTAATTAATGCTTCAAATAATTAAGCCTGTGGACGCTTTATAATTTTGACTTGATTTGCGATGATAGTAGCAAACATCATGTCAAATTCAATTGTTTTTTCAAAAACTCGTAAGTTACAAACATTGTTCCAACGAAAGGTACTACCTTCATCAGCTCCGGCTTAATACCGCGATAAAGGCCTTTTGGTCCTTCTTCCCTTAATAAATTCATAAATTGCTGTCTCCCAGAGAGACATTCTTTGAGGCAAACCGAAAACAGTAAGTAATAATTAATGTTTTATGAAACTTTCTATTGAATTTATTAACACTCACCCTCTTTGCTTAAATGTAAAGACTGAATTTGCATTCTTCGCCTAATAGTATCAAAAGGAAATGTGACAAAGGCTGAGATTGAACCAGATGTCGCTCCGCAAAGCAAAGTGAGCCATATGCCAAGGCTGCGATCACCATCGTCATCTACCTTTCGAAGGTTGTAGAAAAGATCATCATCCAACACATATTCTTTTAAGGTACCGTAAACAGTATATGATATGGCAAAATTTGGTACAGCCACGAATAGCGTTGGGCCAATACCTGTATAGAAACCCGTAGCACCCTCAGTTCTTAATATTTTTTGAAATGCATCGTAAATTCCTTTGTAATTCTCTTTCCCCGGAAGTTCTGTAGTCAACCTCGTTCTGATCAGGTCCAAAGGATAACATGCTATGCAAGCTGAACTTCCCGCAAAAGCCCCAGCAATAAACCGATTGATAGGACTTGCTTCATTATCTTTCTCTCCGTAATTTTTTCGTTGTGATAAGAAATCAAGTGTATTTTCGTAAACAAAAAAGTTTATTGCACTAAAAGGAAAGCGATGTAGAACTTAAAGAGGAAAGGCGTGAATGTGTATGAATTCAGAGGCTTCGCGAGAATGCAAAGAATTGGAACACACCTGAAGTTAAATTTCCCTTCCAAAAACTTAAGATACCGCCTCTCTGCATAATCTTTAATGCACCTCCCGAAACGCTGTCGGCATATTTAGGGGAATATTTCTTAGTCGTAACTAGAGAATGCACTTGGAACAAAATCGTCAACCTACTTAAAGGTGCTGTCGCAGTTTTCGCCACGGAACCAGCCAATCCTCCACAAAATAACTGCTTTCCAGCTTCTATTATTCGGCTCTGAATTTGATGTTTAGGTGGAGTTTCAACGTCGCTAGAGTTTTCTTGACTTGAGAGCGAGGGTCTTGTCATGGCCATTCAATTTTTCTCTTTTCTTTCAAGGATGTGTTTTGTGTCTTGTGTCAGTCAGCACTTGCTTGCTATGCGATGGTGACCAGTGGCCAGTGGCCAGTGGCCAGTGGCAGTGGCAGTGGCAGGATGTGAAAGTTTCCAAAACAAACGGTTTTGAACGAAAATAGATATTATCGGTTCTGATCTGATGCTGATGTCACCGAAGTTATTTTTCCACACGAACGTAGCAAAGAGAGAATCATTTTTGACTATTGTTATATTTTTTTAAGGTGTATCAAGTTTTGCATACCTTGTACTTTGTTAAAAGCGTGTTCATTTAGGGTAAGTCAAGTTGAAGGGAATGGTGGGATCTTTGAGAGGACGCGTCATCATCGTTCAACTGATGCTGGTGCTTGAGATGGTATCTTTGATACGAGTCCGAGGATTTGCCGGTGCGAGATATTCGTTTCATTGCGGGTTAGTAAATAATTTTGATTTGTATTATCTTCGAAAAGCATTGAAAAGGATATTGCGCTATGTTTTGTGACATTATTTGTGAAGATATTTTGTGTGTTTCCTTTTTAGACTAAAAAGTGGCTAATCCTCTGTGCTTCAAATTTTCGTATTGACAAAAAAATATAAAGACGAACAACTTATTGCAACATGTCAGCCGGTATTGGATTCATTGGTTTGGGTATTATGGGAGACGGGATGGCTGCGAGGTTGATAACCGAAGGTGTTTGTGGTCAGAGCGCGGATAAACCTTTGGTGGTCTGGAATCGCACTCAAAGTAAGGCCATTGCTTTTGCTGAGAAATTCAAAGCAACTGGAAGCAATGTCATTGTCAAGGAAACGGCAAAAGAGGTCATCGAAGCGTGTGAAATAACCTTCAGCATGCTTTCGACGCCGGAAGCATCACGTGCTGTATTTGAACATGAGAGTGGGGTTTTGGCTGGTGTTTCTAGTGGGAAGAAAATTGTAGACTGTGCAACGCTCGCGGAAGAAGATATGAAAAGGATGAATGCTGCAGTGCTCAGTAAGGGTGGTATATTTTTGGAGGCTCCTGTGTCTGGAAGCAAAGGGCCTGCATTGACAGGAACACTTATTTTTCTTTGTGCTGGTGACAAAACTCTTTTTGAAGAAACCGAAGTTACAATGTTGAAAGCAATGGGCAAAGCAAGTCATTTCTTCAGCGAAGAGGTTGGATATGGAACGCGAGCGAAACTTGTTGTAAATTCGTTGATGGGAACCATGATGGCAGCTTATGCTGAAGGCTTAGCTTTAAGCGACGCTGTTGGTCTTGATCAAAGTAAAATGATAGAGGTTATCGGACAGGGTGCAATACAGAGTCCTATGTATGCATTGAAGGGACCGAAAATGGCAAAACACGATCATGCCCCCAACTTTCCCTTAAAACATGCTCATAAGGATATGAAGTTAGCTTCAGATATGGCAAAAGATGCTGGTGTTGAATATTCTGTCATGGACAGCGCCGAGATGCTTTTGAAGGAGGCCCGAGAAGATCCCAGTTTGAACCTTGCTGACGAAGATTTCAGCGCGGTTTACGAAAAGGTACTAAATAAAAAAGCGTGAACAATGCAGAATGTTGAAGCTTAAGTTGTTTCACTACAATTGCAAATCCTTCCACCAGAGAGATAGTACATATGAATTTACACAAACTTAACTTTATCTTTTAGTGAGTCTCCGGGAAAAAAACACTAATAAGGTACACGCTAAGTGTGCTTTCTAAGTGAGATCGGCAACAACAGCAATAGCGATAATAAATATTACAAGAATAGATGTCAACAATTAGAGTATATAGTTGAAAAATAAACAGATCTAGTCTATCGAGATGACAGAAATAATTATTGAGACCTTGTAATTAGCTTGATTTTATGGATTCTTCGCTGCTTTACCTTCACCGCTATCCACAGATTCTTCGTTGGACGAAACAAAACTTTTCACGGGGCTAGTATCTTTCGTATCTTCTTCGTCGAGAATTGCTTTGGCTGCTCCTAAGGCATCTGACACCTCCCGCCCTAAGTCGGCATCAATAGTATCAGAAATTTGTTTGCCAACGTCACCGTCTTCAATAATTTCGGCAGTTGATTTTGACGCATCAGCTGCTGCTTTCCTTGCTCGAACTAGAGCTTCGTCAATTTCCTCAGAAAGCTTTTCTCTCTTAGATATTTCCTCAAGTTTTGCTTCTTTCCGCTTTTCAACAGCGGCGTTAATTGCCTGCTCTGCCGTGTTTTTTGTAAAGCCCGCTGCGCTTTTCGTCGCGAACCATACCGCTTTCCCTGTTGCATTAAGTGCTACTTTTGCCGTATTTCCTGCTATATCGAGTGCAATTTCTTTTTTCGTTTTTGGCGGTGGTGGAGGAGGAGGTGGGGGAGGCTTGGGTTTCTCAACACCTGTCATTACTTTCACCGTCGTACTGACATTTTCAACTGCTTTTGAAATACTTTCTACTTTATTATTGGTGTCCGAAATAGATTTTTCGACAGCGAATTTTGCATCATCAATTGTTTTCTTCACATTGGAAGGGATGGATCGTACGTCGTCAACAACTTCCGTGGTAATACGCTGGGCGTTTTCAATTGAATCCTTAACCTCGTTACCTTTTTGCTCAATCTTCGACGGTATTCCTTTTATTTCATCTAAAGTATTTTCTAATTGAGAAGGTATCTTTTGAACAGCCTCTATTGTCGAGTCTGCAGTTTTCTTTGTTAAGGCGTTTGAATAGATCTCTGAAAAATGAAGGTTGTAAAATGTAATTGCCTTACCTCTACATCCTTGGCAACTTCCGCAAGCTTCTGCGGCGTTTCTGCTGCTATGTTATAAGCACTGTTGACAGTATCAACAAGTCCAAACGCCGTGTCCTTGATATAAGGTTATAAACATATTTTGGCGACATTTGTGGTAGAATTAAAATAATTTGAACTTACCTTCAACTTATTGAAGGCTACTTCACGCTCAGCATCTCTTTTACGTTTCAATTTAAGTTCTTCAATTCGTTTCAATTCCATTTCACCTCGCATTCTTTGAATCGGATTCGTGCTTTCTAGTAGGGGTGAGAGCTTTTGATAATCTGAACTTACTTCATTTGTAGATGCCTTGGAAATTGCCTTGAGGGTATTGACATCGTCTGAAAACCCTTGCTTATCTTTTCTCGCTTTCTTCACTGTTAAAGCATCCACTGCCCCATAAAATATGTCTTTCGTCTGACCAAATACTCCGACTTCTTCTTCATCGAAACTTTCGTTTTCGTATTGTTTCAGAATCCTTTGCCCTGGACCCTCTTGCTGTCCCTCTATTTCATCCTCCCTGCTAATTTTCAGAGCATATCCATCAATTGGTTTTACCGGAGTTTGTTCTTTGCCCTTTTGAAACAACAATCCCTTCGTTCCATCAATGGCATCATACATGACATCCTTGAATTTACCAAACGCGCCCACATCACTTTCATCCTTGGACGATGCAGCAAATAATTTAACCTGATAAGAATTCAATATCGCAAAGGATGACTCATCATTCGTTACTGGCATCGTCTGCAAATGACATGGAACCATGAATGCAGCCGCACTTGGAATGACGAGACCAACGAATAATAGTATGGAGGATCGAAGGCTCTGCATGGTTGCTTCCTGACTTATTTTACTCGTAAGATTGATAAAGATGTGCCTGTTCTTTTTTTGGATGCAAAACGAAAGCGAATGCAATGTTACTTTTAGACAAAGATTATTGATATATCTTGATTGAGAATTATGTACTTTGCAAGTAGCAATACGTGTATTAATACCGGTATTACTGTATCCTCTTCAATGATGGTGGGCAAAGAGAAGCGTACGAAGATCCATGAATTGTCGAAAAATTGCTAGAAGAGTATCCATTTTCACCAGAAAAAGATAGGAGACGTGTTTCAAGTTTTTCAAAAGTTTCAAGTTTCAAGTCAAGACGTACATGTACGAGGTACGAAGTGCAGGTGCACGTAGCCAATACGTATCTTGCGAGCCTTCACATTCGTACAGTGCGAAGATCGAAACTTCTAATCTAGCCTGAATTGAATATATCGAAGAAGAACGTTAACAATATGTAAAATTATTTTATCATCATATGTAGACTAATATCGATAATTCATTGAGGGAGATGACTTCAAAAATGACGGACGATTGTGCAAATGAAATAACGGATCCTGTCCCATCATCATCTCCTGATATACACCAAAACAGAAAAACTCAAAGACGAGGCGAGAAGCTGTTGGTAGGAGATCGAAGAGAAGTGATATCTGAGATGGAAAGTTCCAAAGAAGAATTGATTGTTTCATTGGAACAGAGCGATACTTTGAGTACTAGTGAAACATCCGATGATAATCATATAATGAAACGGTGGCCTCGGGAGGTGGAAAAGGACTGTGATATAAAAAGTCAGGGAAAAAGCATGTCAGGTCAAGATGAAGCTGATCATGATTGGAATATTTTCCATGCTTCTTCGAATTCGGATGCCTTTGTGCAGGACTTTTCGGATCTCGTAAGGACGTCATCTCCGAGTGCCGAGGAGGATATAATTCAAAATAATGGGGAAGAAACGAGGTTAGAGACGTTTGAAGTTGACGGGGTAAGCATGTGGGATGCAGACTCAAGTGCCCATGCTGTAATTCAATGGCATGTCAATGAAGAATCTGAAACATATAGTCTTTTGGAACATTTTGACGAAAGTTACGGTTTTCGTCAAAGTCTAAATGATGATGACGAACAGGATGATACCAACGCTGATGATAAAAAAGTTGATGCGCCTTTTAATATCGCGGATTTAGCCAATTTCGTTAGATATAGTGTAGATGTTGATGCAAACTTTGATGACGAGCATTCCGAGGATAATATTTCGTTGTCTAGCAACAATGACGAAGACAGCTACAGCGACGAAGAAGATGATAGTTCTGCGCAAAGGTTGGCACAACCATATAATGAACTTGTTGGTGATGATGAGGGAGATTCACTGACGCAAAAGTCTAATGATGAAACGGATAATTGGCTTGAGCCTAATTGTGCGCAGGTTGACAAGGATACCGAAAGTGAAAAGAATGTTATTCAATTCTCAGTGCCTCAGCACTTAATTGATGTAGGAAACATTCCTAGTCTCGAACAATTAGATTGTATTTCACAGATTGCTCACGAAGGTGACGAAGGTCCGCAAGTGCGGAATATTTTCATGGAAAAGGGCTTGAGCACAATCGAAGGCATGACCTCAACGACCGACATGGAGTGTAAGGATGCAAAACTAAATATATTATTTAATCCCGAATTCAATGAAAAAATGGAGAAGAAGATGAATGAAGCTTCTACTAAAAAAATGAAATCTAAGAAAACTACAGATTCCGAAATGGTTGGGGGCTTAAATATTGAAGGTCCGTCACCAATAAAACTGTGCGGATCTGGTGATGATTTCGATAATACCCGCGCGAATGTTGAATTCAATCAACAGGGAACTAATCGAAATTTGCTTAATCAGTTCCAAGGTGATTCTCTTCAATCAGGAGTTGACCAACATAGTTCCAATATGTGTCTTTTTGAAGGTTCGAAAAATATCGAAGAATCGCTATCTTCTTTTGAACTGGCGGACACTTCGGAGGGACACAGTTTAGCGGAAGGCTTCTCGTTACTAAATATAAGTGAAGTAGGTCTTGAGAGTTGTAACGAAAGCTATAGATTTATGATTCCTCCATGTGTTTCGCCGTCCCCTTTTGAAACTACTTTTTGGCAATCAAGTAGTGTTTTCTTTGAAATATTATCGTTTCTTCAGTTGGAGGACGTAAGGCAGATGATAAGCGTCAACATCTTTTCAATGAAATGCCTCTCAAATGGAGCACTGTATAAAGTAGTCAAAAATCTCGTTCGTCGTGGGAAGTGTTTTGGCAAGCGACTGGATAGAGGGGCTTTCTGGACTGGTATTGTTGACACAGTGGCAGTAAATGAAAGCTTTCGGGAATCGAAAGTGTCATATCGTGAAATGCTTAAAGATGGGGAGAACGGAAAATGGGCAGGTGAGTTGATGTATCATTGATTAAGCATTTATTTCTTCTTGCGCAATTTGATTTACTTTTGGCTACGAAACCCTAGCGATTATCAACAGGGATGTGATGCGGGCCTTTGGGACACTCCCGCCTCATAAAACTAACGGAACTAGGGCCCATCCAGACTCAATTGTTCGTTATCTTGTTAGGTGGAACTCCCCAAAGAAAAGCTTAGATACAACCGGGAACATGCTTGCTCTAAGTGTTCCAAAAGATAAAGTCGATATGCAATATTGCTTAGGTAATATTCTCTACGCTCTTTCCATAAATTTTGACACTGTTGGTTACTGTCAAGGAATGGACTATGTTGTTGCAAATTTGATGAAGGTTTTAAAAGACTCTTCACTTTGCAAAGATATGACATGGTTAGAAGAAGCGACGTTTCATTTGATTTCGAAATTGTTCAAAATGTATAGCTTGCAACACATGTATTGGCCAGAATTGAGATGCCTAAAGACGTGCTGCCGTGTACTTGATAAACTTGTTTTCAAGTATCTTCCAGTACTGGCAGATCATTTCGATCATTATGACCTGAATGTTGGACTTTTTGCTTTGGGATGGTTTCAAACTCTATTTCTTTACATCCCTTCAATGCCGAGCTCCACTGTATGTCGAATTTGGGACATCTGGATAGTAGAGCGATCATTCAAAATATTTTTTCGAGTTGCGATCGCAGTTCTCTTCTTATCCCAACCAGTTCTTCTAAATCTTGATGCTGAGGGGATGATGAACTATCTAAATACGTTCCCAGATTCCACGCTGCTCGACAAAAACATTCTCATACCCTGCGCGCTCGGCTTTAAAGTGACCAACAGTATGGTGACAGCGATCGAGATTTCTCTGGAGGATTCAATTTCGTAAATATGGAAATTTTAAGCTTTTTGTGACAAGTGCCGAATATGTTTGTTGTTCTACAATCAAAATCGATGGCACACAGCCAATTTAGTGCAATAAAACAACCCACATACTTAACAAGTTTTGGCAACGATGAATGTACAAGAAATCATCTGTTAAATCTGCAACATGTACTCTCAGCGTTTATTGTTGAATGATATGAGAGTATAAAGGACATTGACAATTTATGTCATTTGCGCTCCTAGCGATCATCGCGTATAGCATCGGTTTTAACCTGACAAATTCGGAATGCTTAATTAACATGTAAAACGAACATAGTTAGAAACGATTTAATTTATCAAAGTGAATACCTTCTCTGATAACTTGTGATAAATCTTTTCAAAAGAAGTGACTGTTGCGAGTATGTTTGATATATTCAAGTCAATCTAAGGATTTCATTTTTACTTGCCACTACGCAGGTCAATGATGCAGTACGTTGGTAGTCGGAAGTGTCGTCAATGGATATCAATGCTGGAAAACTACGATTTTTTTGAAAATACAACTCCTTGCATTTTATTATCTCCCTCGACTTGCATTATATTCCCACATCACATCATACGAGCATCATTTGATGGCTACAAAGTCTTTCTTCGTGCCTCTGTCAATTGTTCATTTGTGTTGTAAGAGCGACGTACTAACCCATCGCAGACATGATAGTTAAAGCTCTTCGCAGCGAACCCGCCAAGTTCTTACTCCGCTTTCTCCTGGTAGCGAAACAAGACCGATTGAATAACAATATTTACAATCTTGAAAAAGATTCATTAAACAATAGCAGGTATTAGTTTAAAATAATTCAAGACATTTCATATTCCTATACTCAATTAGTATTATCCGGAACTGTTTGGCAATAAGGACTCAGGGTGAACTAATGATACGCCAGGTACAATTCATAACAAGAAGAAAAGATGCTGATACTCAGACAGCGTGCGCTGGAAATGCCAAAGGAAATTACTGAGAAAATATGAATTCACGGTTCAATAGCAGGGAAAACGGTGACGCGTATAATATGTTTCAATTACATAAGAACTAATACCACTTCTCTTCCACCCCAGTGACTGATGAAGAGGACGAGTTTTAACTATGGAGTAATATAACTACTTTACAAGAGTAGATGTTAACAAAATAAATACATTTGAAAAAGAAATTAGATAAGATATCTTACGCGATTTGCTTCGAATGCTTTCATTGGAATCTCTCTTCGATCTGCGGCTTAGTTGACCTAGATATATTTTAAGATACATAAATTTCGGTTGATAGGATTTCTAGAATGTAAGTATCACGCCGGTCCATACATTGTATGTGACAATATCAGACATTAGGAGAAGTGTAACAATCCCTATACAATTTTGAAAAGATACCATTTAACACGACGCTTGCTACTGACCTGTCTCAACTAACACTTCACTTGCACCTGATTGACAAAATATAATACATATTCTTTAAATACAAAGCTTAGTTCGCTGTATCAATTCGACCTTTCTCCTCTCGTTTACGCTTCATGCTTGGCCACCCACCTTTGGGCATTCCTCGTCTCTTCTTGTGAGGAGTGATAACGCTATCTCCTTGCTTCCTTTCTATTGCGTTGATATCGTCTAAAGATACCCCCAACTTGTTACTCCTACTTTGTGTCTTGTGATAGCGACCCTCATCAGATATCTTTCCAGAAGATAACCTTTCTTTTGGTTTAGAAATTAAGTCGTTGTCAGTTGATTTTGTCGCTGCTGCCGGCGTAGCTTCTGATCTTTGCTTTCCTTCAAAAACTTCGCTCCTTGAAAGACTGTCAGACTCTACCGATTTCTTCGAACCTTCGCGCCTTCTTTTTTCCCTTAAACTCTGTCCCGTGAACAGGGTCTCTGCATTTTCTAGGCAATCATTTCCCACAAACGAGTCATTGACAGATTTATGGGGATCAAACTTGTTTAAATCCATAGCCATAGTTTTTGCATTATCGACTCCATCATCCCCTTTATCATCGAGTCGGTTGGAATCCTGGTCAAAAGTTGTTATCGCGACTTTGTCACCATCCTGACTTTGAGCCCCTTTCAATAAAGTAGGAAATCTTGATTCGAGCGCATTTTTTCCGTCCACTATCTCATGATCGCAAAAATGGGCAGCATTCCTAGGTTTATCTTCGTTTATTATTGAATTTTTGCTGTCAGTGATATCAGACGCTTGATTTTCGTGACAACTTTCTTGCGTCTGTGATGGGATCGAATCTTCATTGGCAAGCGTTGTAACATTTTCTTTAAATGTGTCTTCCTCTGCACTTGTTTTGAGTGTGGACCTGATTAATTCTTCATCATTTGAATTTAGGTTCAGCCGCTCAGAGGAGGAAATGCCATTCGTGTTAAACGTCTCTTTTTTTGTTTCATATGTCGATCGCCCTTTCGATGCATTTAGAGAATCAGTATTATCCTGTGCATTTTTTCCGCTTGATAGTTTTGACTTTCTCTTGCTTAATTTGATAGTTTTGGTTGCTCCACGCGACTTTCTCTTCTGTTCATGAGGCTTTCCTAGAGACTTTGAAACACTTCGAGTAGATTTATGTATTTCCCCCATGGTTGAACCTCCTCCTACAACGCCTGCGGCTACCGACGCATCGACTAGCTGCTTCTTTTGCTTTGCATCGTCGCTCTTCCTAGGGATAGATATGGAATCGAGGTCAACTGGCATACCTTCAATCAAGTTAAGGGGCATGGTCATCTTTTGATCATCGTTGACCTTAGTATTCCTCGAAACTCTAGATTTTCTCTTTCCTTGATTTCTTTCCGCCTTTACTTTTCCAAAGGAAGATGGTATGGGATCGCGTTTACGAGCACGTCGAGCGGACTTATTTGATTGCTCATTTTGAATGACGGCCTTTCTCGCTGGGCGTCCCGATCCCCTCTTCTTCAGTTTACTGGATTTGGAATTGGGTGAAACTTTAGTGATCTTCTTTTTTGGCTCATCACCATTCCTTATGCGCTTTTTCTTTTCTTTGGGGATATCCTTTGATTCATCAAAGCTGACTGAAATTTCTTTCGGCGCGCGTTTGCGACTTTTTTTATCAATAGATTCTTTCTCTGTTTCAATGACCTTCTTCATGCTTTTCCTCGAAACTTTTTGTCCCTTTGTACTACGTAAAGGTTTTGTTGCGTAGCATTTGATTTTCGAAGGACCAGGAATTTTCATATTATGATAAATGTTTAGAACATCTTCCTTCAGAAAGTTGTCTTTGTCCATACTACGGATATGTGCGGATTCAAAAACTTGACCAGCTTTGATGATTCCTTTTCCTGGCAATGGACGTGTCCCAAGTTCAAATTTGTTAGAGCTATCGTCAATGTGTATCACTGCACGGCCGGAGTCAGCGACTAGTGTTGCATCAGGACCAAAACCAAGCAAAGGAGATTTTGAGCGATAAGCTCTTCCTAGCCACGTTACTATGAAGTCACGTTCGACTGTAGAAAGCGGGCCTACTAGACTAGGAATAGAAAAGACTGACTGAAGGGCATTGTTTAGAATTTTGCGATTATCAGTCGTTTCCTATTGAAAAACAAAATTTAATACACGGACATTGATTCATCAACACCAAAATGATTAATTTTACGAACCTTGTCAAAGTTACGATTTCGCAATGCAGCACCAAGGGCAGCCAATCTATAGAAAATATATTCGACATGGACATGAATAAATACGTAATAAATCAAAAATTAAAAATCACCAAGGCTTACCGACATTTACGAGCATCCGCACAACGGGATTCTTTTGTACTATCCACGATTTTTAACTCTTCCTTTGTAAAATCCTCTTCCTTTTGCCCCTGTTCTAACAATGGTTCCCAATTGTCACCTAATTCAACCCACCACTAAATGTGTTTCCTTGAGACAAACGTTGTTGACTTTCATGTTTTGAAAAAAACCTTACCTCTGCCCACCGCCAGGCCCATCCGAATATGGCAAGTATAGAAACGGCTGTATGAAAAAGTTTGCAAGCCGGCGCCAAGGATAACGTACCAGCTCCTAACGAATCTTTGTCCAATCCTTTCTTCGCTAAGCGGTCTCTCTCGATTTCCAAAAAGTCTTCCAATCTTGCTCGGAGTACAGAATTACAACTAGAATGACGAAAACAGGAAACAGTGAAGTCCAAATTTCCATTAGCCTCAACATCAGTAACTTCCAAACCAGCTTGCCTTGCGCATGTTAAGTGAAATTCATAAATAATAGATGAATTTCCTTTATGAGCACAATTCTTTTTATGGCAACCCATTTTTACTCGATCTCCCCTTCCACACAGTGCGCATAAAACGTTGCTATAGACGTGAGACATTCCACTACTCATGATGACATTTGTACAATCAATACTATTACTATAAAGATCATCAAAATTTTCATCAAGCTTCAAAGGAGATGAGGAAGAAGACTTATTGTCAAGGTTAGCTTCTTCCCGTAAATTACTATCTGACTGGATATGAAACGTACAGCCGGGATGCCATAAGCCACAAAGAGCATGACACCAAATCTGACGTCTGAACAACGTTTTAGCGAATTTCGCTGGGTCTTTTTTAAGTTTTTTGGATCCAGGCAGAGCGAAAGCTTTCTTTAAAAGCCCACCCTTCATGTTGCACATATTGCATCTTGGACTTTCATATTTCTCTCCAGCTGTCTCCATCTTTTTGACATAAGAGCAGGCATCGCAATAATATCTCCCTCTTTGACTTTGTTTTTTCGCTTCTTCCAGTCCTGCGCTCGTTCCGTTGTAACACTCAGGGTGGACCGTGCTTAAACACTGTGCGCAACGGAGCAACACCTCCTTGAAGTCGGTAACCTGTAAATTGCATACATGACAAAACGCACCAGAAACTCGACGAGAAAACATCCGAAGCATTGTGTTTTCAAACTCATCGTCCTCCATCCATTTCTTGCGTTGTTGCTGATCGAGTGAATGAAATTCATCACAGCTTGGCCTTGGTGGTTCAGGTATCGGTTCAGGAGGAAAGCTTGCGCTCAATTTAATGAGCTCCTCTACTGACAACTTATCCACCTTCTGTTGCTTGCCCTCTTCAGTGTCCTGACTTTCAGATGTCGAATGATACATGCAAGATAGAGACCATGCATCTCTTGCATTTATCTGACCATTCGAGTTATCACCATGAAACACGTTACATAGTCCAGACATACGTGCGCACATGACATGCATATGTCTCTTACAGCCAGGAACACGACATTTAGTGTAAGATCCTCGGCGCCCCTTGCAAATATCACATTTTATTTCTGATCTCATAAATTCAATTTTCAAGTCGTCAACGCTTTCAATCACTTCTTTTCCATCAAGAGCTTTGCTTTGAACGTAGTAAAGACCATTCCACTTTGCGCATACAACATGAACCCACCGTCGAGCCTTCTCGAGATTTTCGTCTTGTACCTGAACAAATGCACCACCTTTCACAGGACAAAGCTCGCATACAATTGGTGGCTTGAAGCTTTGTCTAATGCCAGGAGTAATAATTGAACAATTTGACTTTGTTTGCTCATGCTTTATTATATCTCTCTTGAAGTGCTTGCAAGCTTCGCAGTACCAATCTCCACTGGGAACATTACCTATACCGTAACATTGTTGATGAACAGCGACATTACAAGACTCACAGAATAAAATTTGATTTTCACTTGTTATATTGCCATCAAGACATATAGAACACACAGCATCCATATCGGCTTCAATTTGAGCTTGTAGTTTTTCTGCGTTTATACGCTTACGCTGGAGGAGTAGATCGTAATCTCTGTAGATTTTTTCTGTCGACTTAATGTTGGCACAAAAATTTAATTCATGGTGGTGTCGCTCGTACATCAATGAACAAAAAATATCATCGATGAATGGTTGTAGCTTTGATTCGAGCTTTATCAGTTTTGTCTGTTTCTCTGTAAGCTCAAGAAGAAGATTGTCCTCTTCTTTCGTAGTCAAGCCCCCGACATTATTTTCTACGATAGCGACATCAAAGCTTCTAATTACATCCCAAGTTGGACATTTAATAGCGGGCAATTCATCATATGGCAACAAGTTAACATATTTACTGCTTAGCACAGTATAATCCTTAAGTTGCGTATCGACTCCCGCACCTGGAGCTATCTGTTTCGCTAAAGAACGATTTCTAACCTCAGTCTTCATTTTGGGTACTACGCCATTGTCATCCTTCCACACAATCACTTCTATATTCTTCATGCGGATAGAAGAATCTCCATTTTTGCTTAATATTGCCTCGTTTTTTGTTCCACTGTCAACTTCATTTGAACGATAACGCAGAACGTCAGGTCCTGATTCTAACATTAACGAAACATCACGTTTGTTTGGAAGTTTACATAGAAACCTAGTGTGCGTTTCAACTAGATTGCAAGTAGAGCGTACTTTTCCGACTTCGCACCGGTTTCTCTGCAACAATGAATAACGATAGCTCACTTTACTTAAATCAAAAACTATTGGTATTACAGATCTTTCTTTAAAATCGCGGTTTCCACCATAACAAGTTGCACATCGAAAATATTTTTCGAACCAACTTTTCTCCACGTCGTCGTAAATGTCAACAAGGCCATAATTCAGGTATAAGCTGCGTGCGTGCTCTGTTGCACAAAGAGTTAAAAATAATTTTGTCTCCTCAGGTACAATATGAAAGGTTCCTTGAGGGTATGAGCTCATTGATTCGTTACATTTCTCATTCTGTTCACCTGTGTCATGAGCAATATATTTTGATTTTATAGACATGTGCACGATATTGAAAACGACATTTGCAACAATTGGATTCGATCCCCCGGTGGATGCATTGCTGGTGGCCGAGGAGAAAACGCTACGATACCAATTGAACTGATAATGTATAAAACCAATAGCCTCTATATCAGTCAAAAGAAGTTTGAAAGGTAAGCAGCATGCATCGAAATACAAAAGAAATCAATGCTTTACCTCCATTTGTTTTTTTACATGCTAAAACAACAAAATCAGAAATATTTTTCGTATTTGTCTTCGTTATATTCGCAACTTTAGCCTCGTTGTAATGTTCTAGTATGTGCTTTGGGGTTTTGTCATGGTTGCACTTCAAGATATCGATGATAGCCTATCCATCAAAAGAACAAAATCAGCACGTTATTTTTAACAAATGTAGTGATAAATGAAAACGTACCAATTCGTCATCGCTGGACGCCAATCGAAAAATAAAAGTATCAAAAATAGTATTGTATTCCTTGCGATTTAATGATTTAGCATATTCAAAAAATGATTTATTTACAACGCCATCATTGGCACTAGCAAAGTTTCGCTGCGGCGCAGGTTTCAACGTAACCACTTTTCCCTTTATATTTGCTGTATCATAACCCAACATATTCGGATTTCCATCGTAAGTATACAACAGTTTCAAGTAGAGCGGATCAACATTGTTCATGCCTTCAACGTGCGTTATACTTGTTCCAAGACCTTCCTTTTCGTAATGCTTCTTTAATACATTATCTCGAAAAATACCAAGCTGCGGAATGCCGTACCATGCGTCGTTCTCATTGCTGACACGAATAGAATCTAGTAACAACTTAATTTTCACCTTATCAGAGAAATTTTTCACAATTTCTTCAGTATTCTTATCTCCAAGAAGCATCGCTAATTTTTCGACATTGTAACAACCAAGTAGGCGTATCAAGTAGCTCAAGGGAAAGGTAGACATATTGTGAGAATCTGGAAGGTAAAGTTGCAATACATTCCAAACTTCCGCAGCTACAAAATAAACGTAAAATAAATTGGTTACCGTCTGTCGTTTCCTTCAAAAACCAACAATTAGTAATATCTCATAAACTAACCATACATATGACTTTCAAAAGTGGGAAGTGTCAACATTGGATTATATATTCGTTCATACGCACTCGTCGGCAAGAACTGATTGTTGGAAGGTAGAAGCTGTAATGGTGCCGTTGTCGGATCCAAAGCAACATTTTTACCTTCTCCGTCGTCTTCTGCTGTACTATCTCCACTTTCATTCTTGTTCTTGACATCCTGTCCATTCTTCAACAATTTTGTTACATTTTTATCTAATTTCTTCCTATTTGATCTCGCTATATTTTGCGGAAAAGATTTTTCAGCTTGTCCAGATGAAGTTTGCCGTCGTGTCCCTGACGAACGACGACTTATGTTTACATTTAAATCACTGTTTAAAGCATTATTCTTTGAAGTAGAAAACGTTTCTCTTTCTTTAATAGAATTGGCACAAGTAGGAACTTTCACAGTTGTAGAGGGATTGCTTGTAGAAATAGGTGTAGACGCATCTTTAGCATGAGCAATTTTTAAACGCCGTGCAGCCGAATGTTGCTGCTGAGATTGCATCTGTGGCTTTGGAATAGCATTGACATTTATAGGCATATATCCATGAAATTGTTGCTGACAAACAGCAGCAACAGCTTGCTGTTGTGACTGGTGATATAATTTTCCCCATGCCTGCATATATTTCCGCTGCTGCTCTGCGAACATATGATTCTGAAGCTTTGAATACATATCTTCTGAAAGCGTCTTCACACGAAAGATATTTTTTCGATGAGGTGCCGTTACAGAATTTACTGTATTATCACTATTATTCTTCCCCACCTTCCCCTCCTGTTGTTTGCGCTTAGAATTTGAATCATCAAATTGCTCAATGCAACTACAAAGTTGCTCCAATCGAGCAAATTCATGCAAAAACAACGATTGGACACTGGAATAGTTCGGTTCCTTCCGCAGCCGCAAGCTTTCATCCAATTTCTCACGTATAAACCTCAATTTCTCACCATTCAACGCATCCAACGCCTTTTGCTTATGTACAGGAAGGGCACCCACACCCACACCCACACCCACACCCTTGCCTGCATCATCATTCTCTATATCCGCTGATGCCATGGCATTGGCCGCAACGACTGCACTTTGCCTTCTACTTCTACGTTTATTATTAGACGAAGCAGTCGTAGCCGCAGCAGCTTTTGTTTCTGCATCCTCCTCCAACGCTTGCTTTTTTTGAATCTGTTCCTCACGATCGCGATGCCTCGTTTCGTATACCTGCGTGAGCGCTCGATGCATATGCGTCAAATCGGTGTGCTGTGCGATGTACATCTTCACGAGGCTATGATGTATGGTTTGCCATTGCTCGGATGGTGGGGGGCGCGGTGGGTTTTTGTTGTCGGTGGTGCTCATGGTTGGTGCATGTGCGAGTACATGGTATGTGTGTGCTTTGGAATACGAAGAGGGGGTATATTTTTTGACAGGATGAAATATTTCCGTGTGTGCGTCTGTGTTTGTGATTTTGAGATTTTGATATTGTGTATGCTGTAGACTCTATGCCGGGTGATGGAAGGGCGCGGCGGGGCGGGGGCGGGGAGGCGGGAGGTTGGAGAGATATTCATGTTCGCATGTCATGAATCATAATCATAAGTCATACTAAATTACAGATTAAAAATAAATTAACGTTACAAGCTAATTTCTGATAGATATTTTTTGGTTTTATCGATGATCGATGATCGACTGATCGATCATCTTATATCATCTTGGCGGATGAATAACCCTCCAAGACGATAGTTGAAAAAATACTTTGAAGACAATTATTCCGATCATGTCTTCTGGAAGCAACGCAGGTGTAGTGCTACACACGACCAAGCCTGGTGACGGGGTCAATTTCCCTTCCAATGGGTGTACTGTCAAGGTACACTACGAAGGTTTTTTAGACAATGGTAGTAAATTCGATTCTTCTAGAGATAAGAAGAGACCATTTAAGTTTAAATTGGGAGTAGGTCAGGTGATTCAAGGATGGGATATCGGTGGTGCGTTTGCATGTCTTTGTGTTTAGGTCTACAGTATTGAATCCTAATCCTGATTTAAATTTTTTGACTAACTATTTTTTTTAACCATATTCATACCACCATAGTAGCCAAAATGTCGAGGGGTCAAATCGCAAAGCTAACGATTCCTGCTGCGTATGGGTACGGACCGCAGGGACACCCTCCAATTATCCCTCAGAATGCGACTTTGATTTTTGAAGTTGAGCTTCTCGATTTCTCGTCGTAAATGCGTTTTCGTGTTAAGATACATATTGTTGGGCCTTATAATTCACCAATTAGCACATGCATTAATCCCTGAACCAGTAGGAAAGAATATATTTGATGAGATATAGGGGATATAGATGGCGATTAAGGTACTTTCTAGATCTACACATAAGCGATAATTTCTTTCGTTTATTCCATATCTTACATCGTACGAGTGAGTGGTGCACGTAAGGTTCGAGCGGGTTTTCGTGAAAAAGATGGGAGAAGAAATAGGAACATGTTTTGAAACATCTTAATTATTTAAGTTATATGTTGAGCGATGAAGCATGATTGAACAGAAACAATTTATTCTAGTAGTTAGGTCCGTCACCGTAATCCATTCAAGAGGCCGTACAAAGAATTTTCTCCTCCTGTTCCTCCACCATTCTCACAAGATCCAGATGCCGCTGAAGAATTGCCTAGTTGGTGTTGTGGAATAGACAAAGAATCACAGGGAACAGATTGAGGCGCTACAACGTTATTATCTTGTGACGAACCACCAAGCGATAACGGGTTCTGGAGATTTCGCAGATTTGAATTTGCTGCAGTAGCATTACCAGACAACAATGCAGCAAGACACGAACTCTGGGAGTTCGGATTTGAGAGTTGCCCATTCATTGCAGTGCCCCCTTGCTGGAGAGCACCATGAAAATTCAAACGGAGCTGCTCATAGGAATCAAAATCTTTTCTCGAAAGCGAACCTGCACCTCCTTGCCCAATGGCCGAAGAATTCAAAGCCCCTAACCCAACAACATCCAACGGATTAAGCTGGTGTTGCTGCTGAGATTGATTTTGTAGTTGATGATATAACAAGCTCTCAATACCTGTATTTTGAGAAGGCAGTAGATTTAATCTGTTCCCCGTTAAAAGAGCATTATCCACCGCGTTCTTTTGTATTAAAGATTGTAAATATGTTGCATTGTTTACAACGTTCAGATTTTGCAGCATTTCATCCAAATTTGCGGCTGGTTTTACGTTGGATAGTTGACCAATTTGAACTTGTGCAATTGCGTTTTGAACTTGATACTGTCGCAATTCTTGCAAAAGCGCTGCATTCGATGGCAATGCTGGCATATTAGTAGATGCAACCGATGGTAATAGGGTATTAGTGCCAAGAGATGCTGCAGTGAGTGATTCCCGAGTATTGTTTCTAATACCAAAGTTGTTGACTTGTTGACTTTGAACTGGCTGCAAGTGCAAATCGTTCGTATTGCTTAGCATTGATGAAACTGCTTCTTTTGACAAACCTACGCCTAGATGTCGTTTATCATTAAAAACACCGCTGTGATGCATTCTAGATTGAGCAGACACGGAGCTAGAGCATGGTTTTGAACACGCGTAGTTCCGCTTCATCAGCATACACTGGCGCGGGTTATCCCGAAGAAAAAGCTTTTTGTTCATAATCGAAAAATGGTGAGATTCCAGAACTTGAGAACCTTCGATAGAAATTGACTTACCTCGTGATAATATGCATTCTTCTCTTTTCCGGAAGTAATTCTTGCGAACCCCCAGCCGTTAACTTGGCGCGAAAAACTAGTAAACTTTCCGTGTCGAAAATACTTTCGTAATACAACCTTCTCCATCTTTTTAGGATCAACCACAATCCATGCTGTTCCATTTGGCAACCAAGAAAGAATATTTGAATATTCCTTTCGTGCCAACATATCGTGCAACTTCATAGGAAACGAAAAACGGTTAACGTTGGGATCTGCCAAACTATCGTCTCCCTTTGACGTTGATGAACCTTGGAGCAGAGATCCATGAGATGATGTGGTAGACTTTATAGCCTGTCCTTGTTTCTGGTATGATAAATCATCTTCAGCTAAACCGTGCTTTCTTCCGTAACTCCCCTCAATTTGACCATCTCTCAAATTCGGAGAATCCGGCTTGGCTGAATTATACTTCAGATCAAATCGCCCGTTCGGTAATGGAGTTAGTCCTGTTGTTGTTCCCGTGACCAATATACTCGAGAGCGTCCTCCCGTTAGACAACGTCGCAGGTTGAAGATGCTGTTGCATGACCGATCTTGAACCTTGATATCGAACGGAAGAACCAGCAGTGATAAGGCTAGTTAATGTTCCCTCATCATCGATCATCACTCCTTGTCCTTCCATATTTGCAGAATAAGATTGACCGCTACGGACATCATCACTTCCATCCTTAGATTTTTTGACTTTCTTACTTTTCGCATAAATTGCCAAATATTCCTTAGAAAATTTGCTACTTGCAGTCTTACCGAACGTATGATTGCGATAGGATGGGTGAATGTTGCGATTCATTGCCAAGTTACGAGAATTCGGTGGGGTGTGATCTTCATCATCCAAATGGCGTGCGAAGAGTCCCGATGGAACTGCAACATTACAATTAGAAGATGTCTGCCGATCGTCGACAGGATTGTCTCCCAAAGTATCCGGACTAGTGCTGCTCAATGCTTCTCTTCCAGTCCTGCTATTTTGCGCAATATTCACGTCCATGCCCGGCAAAGGATCATAGGTACTAAGCGGCTTTAATACGCGCACGTATCTTCCAGTTGCATCTACAGTGGCATTGTTACCACCCAAGCGAACCCCATCCGATGCCAACGGAAGATGTCCAATGCTGTATTCCGAACTACGACGAACTTGTCCTTCGCCAGTTGTCGCCATTGCAACGCCATCATAAGCACCAAGGTTTGCTTCCTTGTTATTCCAAGTAGACTGAGGTTTTTGCTTACGTGCAAATGCACTCGTTGTCGGGTCGAGGGTAACCTGCATGCCACCAGCACGTACAGCATCTAAACCTTTTTTGTAGCCTAAATTGGAAACGACATTATCGCTGTCGATGCGACCCTGATGGGTGTCCGCAGTGTCATTGGATGCTTCCATTACGTTCAGCTTCAGCAACTTTAAATCCTTAGTCACGTTTTTTCTGTTGTTTTTCTTGTGAGTTTGCTTGGTGAACATGCGAAAGTTTACAGGATACCAGGAGCAGGAGTGAGGGGGTGCTGTCTGGGTGTACGGTGTACGGTGTACGGTGTACGGTGTACGGTGTACGGTGTACGGTGTACGGTGTTGCTCCAGCTTTCACATATATCAATATCCCTGTGATGTTATCCCGCTACGGTGTTGTGAAGATCAGTTACATGTAGCAAGATACATGTAAGAAAGAATTTATGACGTAATTTCCCTTCTCTCTTTCGGTATCATACTTCTGCAACTTCTGCATTAGTCATCATATTCTTTGAATCTATGAGAAAATCCTCAGACGGAACGAAGAAATCATCAGTCATCAGAAAAAATATCTTGTCTCAGGAATTCAGGAAGCTACAGGGAAGTACAGTGAAAAAAATGCGTACAATGTACCTACACTGTGTTTTCATCCGTTTCTCAATGTAAATCAGCTCGGAAAACAGAAAGCAAATAGAAAACGAACACCTGTTTAACTCTTATTCTACGAAGAAATCTACCAGAAAAACTATCTTCTCTTGGAAAGCTACATGTAAACATTTACGATACACGGGGTACGGGGTAAAAAAGTAAACATACATGTACCGGTGTTTTCATTTCATTTTCTTTAACAAATTGCGCAGACACCAATCCGGTATTCATGTACGGTATTTCTTATTCTTTTTCTGATTCTTGCTCACGGAAGGAATGGACTGCACTGCAAGGTAGGAAAGACTTGTTATCTCCTTACTCCTTACTTCAGCATCCACCTTCTTTGCGTTTATAGGTATACGTCGTAGGAGTAGCTAACTAGCATTGTTCATGTGCCGGTGATATCTTTGAGAGAAAATGTGAACATAGTAACAGAGTCTGATCATTGGTGCAATGACCTCATAGAAAAACCATATTGTTCAGGTCAATTTTCACAATAAGCATTTAGTACTGCATAAAAGTATATCACTATCTTCGCCATTCTGCAGGGTCAAGTTTACTGTCTGTACGAAGCTCTGAGTTCTGAGGGAATAGCCATAAGCCGAGGGTGTTCTTAGCAAGCCATAAGCCATACATGATAACTCCAGTATCCCAACACTAAATTCTAACCGGATAACTTTATTTTATTTTACGTGGTCCACTGTCCACTTGTACAGGTACCGGTATCTTGTATGCATGATGCATGAGCGTACTCGTATACGGTATATATATAATACCGGTTACCGGTAGTGCAATCATAGCTAATGATTAAATTAGCCAGAATACTATATGTACATGGCGTGTGTCACATACTGAAACTCTTCTCATTGCTCACACAATTTACATAACGAGAAGCCGTTAATAAGATAGATTTAAATTTCACGAAAGCAACAACAACAACAACAATAAACCTCTTCTTGGAAGATACAGTAGCACTAGAAGATTGCAACGGAATGCAGAAAACTCCAGAAGATCTGCAAGTACATTTGAATTTATCTCACTAAAGGCAGAATACGAAGTTAATTTTTTTCAACTGTATACTTATTTTGTTAACTTCTACTATTAATTTGTTTAGTACCAACGTCGTAGAGGTGCAATGAAAATCGTGTTACCGCTGCTGCTCAAACGTAAGGGTACAACCGTCGATGCCAACAGGTCTAATTATGATATACACGGACGAGGATTACTGGATATAAGCTTTGGTTCAGATGAAGATAAGAATGTAAGTAGATTAGGTTTGTGTTGTAAAACTTACCTTCACAATGGATTCGATTATGAACTTTTTTGATCATGGTGTACAGAAGGAAAACAAAGGTGTTGATCCATTTGAAAGTCAAGCTCGTTCTCAACGGAAACCTAACGTTGAAGCTGATCGGAGTCCTAGTTTGCCTCTTGTCTACAAGCGCTCTCCGTCTGCCGAAGTAACAAAGTCCATAATCGACAATTGTCGTAAAACAAGAATCAAGGACAAGCCCAGAGTTATCACACCTTGTACGAAAGAGAAAAATGTAAATAAAGCACGCGGTACTCCGGTAGAAAAGATCGTGTCATCAATGGATGAGGTAGTTAATACTTCATGCGCTAGTGGCAATAGCAATGTTGTAAGCTGCACTTCAGTAGAAAGGAATATGGTATCAACTGACGATGTAATTGATACTTCATACTTTAGTTGCAGTAGCAATGTTGACACGGAATGTTCAACGCCGAAGAGTACGAATGTTTCCAAACATTCTTCAAATGAAGATAAGCGTAGACCTTTCAAAGTTGTGTTGGTCAATAACGAAAGCTTACCAAAAACGCCACCAAAATTGATAAAGTATGTATCTATAAACACGGAAGAGTCACCTTTATATGTGATAGGAAAAACTCCTGAAGAAACCACCGCGGCTCTAGCTCAAATGCAAAATTCTGCAGATGATCACCAATCTACTTCAGTTGATGACTTGAATCGTTCAAAGATAGAACTGTTTCCTCAACAAGAAAAGCACGTTAGAATATCAGTTGTTTCGAATTCAAAGAACGAAAGAGATACGTCATCAAATGAATTGTTGAAAAGTCTAACTCCAGTATTTTCATTTCTTGAAAAGTACATGGACTTTACGTGCGCGCATATGCCATCACCGAATTTTGATGAAAACGATCCTTCTATGATTACAACTCAAAGTTCCGTCAAAGAAAGCACAGTCAGCCCTACTCACGACGAACAAGGTATCGAAGTTCTTTTAACAAGTTATGAACCTAGTTCACCTAACGATGAACAAGAAATTTCCAACACAGAGGATGCGCAGGTTGCGCAGAAAAACAATTCAACATCGAAAAAATTGTTTAACGCAAAGTCTAATAAAGGACAGAGGCGAAGAATTGAACCACTAAAACTAAATTTATCTATTGTTGTCGAGGAATCTAGAAACGACTCATTTGTTGACGAAAATATGAGCAATATCGAAGAGGTTAACATTTCTGAATGTTCCTGGAATACTGATACCGATCAGCGACTCTTCAATGAAAGCCTTGACGATGGACGCACCTGGGTCGAAAGTTTAATCGGTTCAACAGGAAAAAAGGCACGAGGTAAGATTGACCTTCTTATTCATGCGAATTAATTAATGAAAGTGTCGTCTTCTTACAAATCTTTTTTCATTTTAGTTGAAGTCAATATCGAACAGATGGAGGATGACCAAAATGGCGACCCTATGCTAAATGTCTCTATTGAAAGCTCTTTTTCTGAGGGAGCTTGGAATTCTGGAAAAGAAGATGCGTTTTTGTTCGCTAATGACCCTGCACTTTGCATTTCTATTGCCACTGATCCTAGCTCCGAAGAGTCTACCAACGTTTCACCTTTCAAAAATATTACGTTAGGCTCTGTCGAGTCGAAGGCTATTCTGGAGGCAATTCGTAAGGAAGAAGAGAAACTTGGAAACGGTCAAGAGATAGACCGGACTGCTTCAATAAATTCGTCTTACTTAGTTATCGAGGAATCATACGATAGTGATGCATTTCCTCACGATAAAAGCGATGGTTTTCGCAAAGAAAAAGTAGATGTTTATGACTTTGATTGTTCGGGAGAAAACAATTCTGCATACGAAGCCGATTCGGGTTACACAAGTTATAGTGTTGATGAAGATGAAATTGAATCAATCGGGCTAGAGCATTCTTTTGAGTCCGAGGAATCCTCTACAAGTGAAGTAGAGCCTGATCAATGTGTTAGAAATCGTCCTGAAATATCAAAAAGCATACCAAAAAATGACCTATCTGTTCCTTCGCTTGCACTAAAGTTTGAAAGCAATGATGTGAAATCATTTAACCCTATAGCAAGAAATCAAAATGTAACTCGTCAAGTTCGTGGTTGTGATATTGAAGATGAAACTTCAGAAGTTTCTTCAATTACGACATCTTCAATACACCCTTCAAACAGAAAATCGTATGTTGGAGAAGGGATAGCAGCAAGAATAGCTGCGCTCCAGCGTGCTAATTCAAATGTTAGTGGCAGTATTTAAATCAAGGACTTTGTGTTTAATTTAATGTAGAAAACAATACTCAAAAACTTTTCGTATATACATGATGTCGCAGATAAGTTCTTACATTACTGCTACTTCTTCGCACTGAATACTCGAAAGAGTTTTATTGTTTTCACAATGGTGCAAAAATACGAGAGGAAAGCGACAAAACTTACTACGCCATTAAGATTTGTCAAATTTAAGTTATGTTAATCACATTTCAGTACCCATGTTTTATCGAATGCGTTAGACCAAACAACAAATATAGAATCAGATAAGGGACGGTAAGATCTAAAGAACTTTCAGCCGAATAACAATGCCTTTGATAAACACATGAAACAACGTGGAGTTTTTCAAGTTTTTATTGTATCCTGTAGAGCTGGTAAAATCTACGCCATAACGAGGCGACTTACATTTTCTATTACCATCTCCAATGTGCATAGAAACATGTATTGGAGAGACCATATGTTTAAATTTCTTCTACGATAAAAACATTCGAATTTCGTTAGTAACTATTGAATGTAATTCGACGACGAAAGACCACAAAAGTTCTTCGGATTGGTCGTTAATGAGGTGGATTCCTTTACGAAAATACGTACAACTTTGTTTGTTAGCAAGTCAAATGGGAGGATATACAAAAACCTGTTCCAAGCTACTTTATAATCTATGGATAACTTGAATTTGCGAGGTCATAGTCGGATTTAGGCCATTCCTGAGTTCATCGTTCATCAGCACCTCAGGAGTCCTTAGTCCAATTCTCTCGAAAAAAGGTTCAAATATTTTGCATTATCAATAAAATTCCATTGCGCGTGATCACATTAACCGCATAATTATTGATAAAATTCTTCTTCCTGTGGCGAAGAAAGATGAGACCTGAATTTTCCCTCTGTCACATTATTCGTTCATCCACAACTTCAGTTCCTTCTATAGACATCAATAAATCCACATTTGTCCCCGAAAAGTAGTGATATCACCATGGAGAGTAAGGAAAAATTGTCACGCAAAAGGTCAAATGGGGGAGGAATGAAACCATGGAGCGGAAGGCATCCATCTCTGTACGCTTTTGCCAAGACTTGCGTAAAGAATGATACCTTTTGTTAAATAAATTTTATTCGAGCCATGCCTTGGTTTCTCATTTCACACAACTTGATCTCGAATTTCTCAAAAGCGAAAAGCAAGAACTATTTCAAAAAGTAAAATTTTGAGATGAAGAAATGTTTCATTTGCGTTTACGTTGTTAATAAAATTTAGGCATCACCAACGAATGGGCAACATATCATATCGCCGTCACATATGTAGGCCCATTTTCTACGCTTCGGTTCCTTTTTCCGACAGATGTGATAGTGTGGTATGTGGTGGTATGTGAAGATGAGATGGAAGAGGGATGTGGGTTCGACATTTTGAGATATGCGACACATGTTTTCAAATTCCCAAATTAGTTTTGTTACTTAAGGGAAAAGATCGCATGAATTCCTTCTCTCTACGTACGAACAGGTAGAAAGACATGTGCCTGCAAGCCCAATCCGGGGCAGGCAACCTGTCCATATTACACACATCTCAATTTGGAGAGGGTCGGAGTATCGACGTACGAAGAGGTGCGACAGGGGGACTACGATGCCTCGAAGGCGGCGAATACGCCAACAGGCCTATACACCCCTTCGGCAAGATAACGCGGGGGTTGTTCATTGGGATGGCAACAGTTTGGGGGACCAGGTGGGTTCGTTTTTGGCAAGGATGTGTCCAAATGTGTAGTGAGCCTTGCTGGACTGAGCAAATATAGATGAAAAATGCGAATTTTGGTATCAAAGTTCGTACCAGCTAAAACCATGGTTTGCTCACAATCTTACTGAATTGTCGTTTTTATAGGAACAAGATGTATCATATTACGAAGAATCTTCAATGCAAAGGTCTGGACATGAAAGAGGACAAGGTCAGAGTTCTACCTTGTACCATCAGATTGAGTATGATGGTAATAATCGGGAAGAATCTATTTCCAGTGGGTTTGAACAAAGTGGATTTGTTGGATACCAGGAACGGGCTCAGCATTATCCTTCTTACGCCGTCGATTCACAAAGTCCCAGTTCCTTACCGATTCAACAACTAAGTTCATACGCTTCATATATACCAACACATGTATCTACGAGAGGAAGAAATTATGTGAGAAGTAGGAATCGAGGTGGCTCGAGTAGCAGGTCGAGGTCTAGATCAAAATCTGGTACTGGTTCAGGTGGCACTCACACTGTATCGGTTTCAAGTGAGGTTCTTTCAAATGTAGGAAATCGAGCTATAGCGTTATATAGGAATGCGTCATCTGGTGAAGGCGAGTATTCTGAGTATCACGTTTCGTCTGTAGCACTGAGTAGGTCTGAAGACACTACAGATAATAACAGCGAAACTTCAAGTGCTTATACATGCTTCCCAGTTCAAACGACACAGATGCCTCAAAATTTACGCGGGGATCCTTTTCGAAGCGCAAAAATCAAAACAGAGCTGTGCCGTAACTATATGAGCGGAAAGGGCTGTCTGTTCGGTAACAAGTGCAACTATGCACATGGCGTGGAAGAGCTAAAGTATACAACACTTCTTGCCTTAGAAGATGCTGGTTTGGTAGATGTTCACACATATAGAACGCACCCTTGCCCCACGTGGATATCTACAGGTAGTTGGTGAGTCTTGTTACTTCCGATTTACATGTGAAGTTGAAAAAAATTTATCTCTCTCTTGCTTTATTAGTCCGTTTGATTTAAGATGTCCATTCCTTCATGATCCTCACGTATCAAGTAAATATGTGTCTTGGCTACCTCATGCGGAAACATCTGTCAATAGTATTGATACAGATGTAAACGTCGATCGCCTATACCATCAAAGAGCTAGCGACGTTTTTTCAAAAACTCCCTTTCAAGATTTTGAAGTAGCACGCAAGTGGAGATTAAATGATGTTGGAAACAAATCTTCGTGGATCTCATTTTACGAATTCATATGCAACATCGATTGGAATAACGATGTTCATTTTCCAAACGAGTGGCCCCAATTAAAAACCGGGGAAGTGTCAGAGCTTCACCGTCTCGCGATAGCTTATAAAATGCACAAAAGAAAGATTGGCTCTTCCTACGTCTATTTTCCCACTCACGTAGTCTTTGGTGAGCTCTGCATGATTCTTCAATCTCGTGCTTTTCAAATTATTGACAATCCTATACAGCTACATCGGGAGCTAGCAAATTTGACTGAAATTGAATTACCTTCCAGTCACAAGCAATGTATAGAATCGAATGAAGTCGATGGCTTTGATATAGGTTATGACAATGGTTTGGTTATTGCACATGAGATCGTTTTCGGGCCAGTTGCAGATCCTAATGCTCGCCAAATATCTGTGTGTTTCAATATTCCTACTGATAAAATATATAAATGTTCTCCTCAACAAGCAAAAAGATACAAGAGGTCGCGAAATCGGGCTCAAAGACTTCTTCACAAAGAACGTGCCTATGCGCCACTATTAAGTTCAAAAGAGAAGAGGCAATCAATTATAACTTCTTCAAGAAATAATGAAGGTAGTGAGGGATTTGACTCACAAACTATCCTTCCGTTTTTTGAGAATCAGCCTCGAGATAGCGACGCATTTGACCTTGTTTCAGATATAATGTTATTCCGGGTTCGTATGTTAATGAGTAATAATTATCCAGGTCTGTGCCTGGATGAAAGCCTTCAACAAGAAGAACTCGAGCTAAACCATCGATTTCAAAGTCAGATGCGTTTCTGGATGACATGGTCGTGGCCGTTTTGTAATGGCCGTGACAAAGTTAACGCTGAAACGCAGATACCTCCCGTACATGGCATGTACAGTTTTGCGCCTCATCAAGGGAATTTTCCTGGAAGAGAATTTGAAATTTCTAAAACGATTGATTATTCAAAATTTGCAACTGGATTTCTTTGGATATCTTTCTTGGTTAATTTTTCAAAGAATCCGCAAGACGTTTTGGAAGATTATGTAAGTATCAACTCTTTCTTCAGGCCTATATATTATGATCTTATAAAAATAACTTGTATAAACATGCATATAGAGTGGCGATCGTAATATGATTGCATATGTTGATCAATACAAATCACTGAGAAGATTACCTATTCTTCGTGACTTATCATTGGGAAAATCCCAAAGCGCAGCACCTTTATTGTAAGGCTTATTTGTATAGTTTTCGCACTCTGTTGTCATATTTTTCACATTTATCTCGATATTCAACAGATCACCTAATAAAGCTCCATTGATCCCAATATCATCACTCTCAAAATCATTGAAATCTATACCAGACGAGCACGTAGCTCGTCATGTTATTCGATCTTTTCAAGACTTGTTTAAATTTTTCAGCATTGTACGCACACATTATTCGCTTCGAAATTCCTCTGTAGACGAATATGATGGAAACGACGGAGAAAATAATTTTGAGCATTCACTTTTCATCGAAGAGAGCAATGCCTTACTTGATGATGCGCGTTCGTGGACTCGTACCTCAAGCAAAAATATTCAATCAAGATTTAATCGTTTCGTGAAATAGTTACGACGGTTTAAAAAGTTACAATTATAATAATAGTGGCTGAATCATTTTGTCCACGCTGACAAAGTGAAAATGTGGGTACCAAGCCTTTATATGTACTGTTGCTTGGGAAGCAAAAGCAACCGGGCAACAAGTGAATTGATAGACGTTTGTCGTCGGGAGGACTTCCCTCCTGACATTATCTCTCTTTAAGATACAATTTAGATTTTTCGCAGAAAGAGACTCATCCCTGAATCGCCAACTCTGGCAACAGAATGTTTTCTTGCGGTTAATCGCCATAAATAGATAGTGGGTCCAGAATATAATTGACATCCATTATGTTAATAGCATGAGCCTTTAAATGTTGTATTTCGAAAACGTTTCAGCTAACTTTACAGTCGACTGGAAAATAATTTTAAATGAGAATACACATGTCACCACCCACTCATAGTTGCCAACTCGATATATTTGAAAAACGAAGAGCTTGTCATTTGGACAAGTTATGTTACTCTCTCATCAAAGACGTTTTGACGAAATCAGCTTCAGAAGTGTTTGGTATTCTCCATGTGTGCCCTACAGAAACGTTGCTTTGCGGCATGGGAGGAGAATAAAAATTTACACACGCCCGTATATCTCCATGTCATTTAGTTTACGAATAAACCAAATGGAGAATCATATGTCAGGATTGATTAGTAGAATGAGCTAGAGTGAATAAGCTGCTCTACCAATGATTGGCATTAGTAATAGGAAGGCTGATTTTTCAACTATATACTTACTTGTTGATATATATTGTTGTAACAATTACATATCATATACAATATAATTTAGACCTCTTCCTCTTGATCAGTCAATTATATATATGATCATATATACAATGTAATTTAGACCTCTTCCTCTTGATCAGTTAATTAATTACTTATATATATAATCGAAACATAGAACATGCTTCATCATCTAGTCTGTCATTGAACCAGAAGTTCCCACATCTTGAATCATGAGTAGTAACCTCGAGGCAGGTTTTACCAGTATCTCAAAAATAAGCGTACCCATCAGGTCAACTATTAGCACACAAGTTTTCAAGTGTAGAAAAATTGATATTTTAGAATACGCTCGTTGTGAACAAACAATAAAGCATGGCAAACCATTTAGTTATTGCGACTTTTTAGATTCCCCAAATTCTTTTGATAAGTGGCAGATAGAATGAGTTAAAATTTTCAACCTTCATCTGCAAACATACAAATGAAATGCCTCGCGTTCTGTCTTCCTTTCCAATGAGTAAAGATTATACGTCACACTTGCCTTGAATTATTGCCGCTCAAAACCTTCCAAAATGCCATCGAGTTCATTTCTTTGTCAATGTCAGCGGGAGATTTCTCCACCGTCTCAGGAACAGCCAAGATGAAAAATACAAGACAACCAAGCGACGAAGAAAGATACAAAATAAAGGGTGCATTGTTTCCCCAATATTTTTGACCAGAAAGAAACGTATAGGAAACCTGACAAATGAAATAATTGATAAAATATCCTTCGCCACAAATAGCCTTGGCCACAATTGCCAATTCTTGAACACTTACAAGAGATGCAAACATGTATGTCATAACAGTTGACGCCCCAAGTGCCCTCCCTCTAATTTTTGTTTCAAACATCTCACTAGTAACCAACCAAGTTAATGGTCCGAATGAAATTGCATACCCGACAACAACACCTTTCCAGAAATTACTTGTTAACTAAAATTTCGGGTAGAACAATAAAACACACCTTACGTACAGTTCCAGCTACAGCAAAGGTAGCATTAGATTCTTCTTCATCAGAATTTTGGTCAAAAGCAATCACCAGAGCACTTAGAGATAAATTTATCAAAATAAGACCCGAAATCAACAAAGTTCGACGGCCAATAGACTCAATCTTTGCAATTACTGTGAACGTGACACCAACTTTAATAACCCCAAGAAGTATCGTTGATCCTAACGAATGTTCACTACCGAATCCGACTTGAGCAAAAATTTCTGGCGCGAAATTTCTTTAAATCAAGGTTACCTCAAGATTAAATCTAGAAATAGAAAAAAAATACATACATTGAACATATACATCAACTCACAATATTGTTCCATGTCCACATAATTGCTGTGAGAAGGCAAGCATGATAGATACATAAACTTGTTTCTTGTACATAGTCAACATTTGCCACAACGACGGAATATCCTCAACTACATTCATTCCATTTTTTCTTATATGAGCTTTGAGCCACGTAGATTCCGCCTTTATCCGCAATAGGGGTGATCCCTTATAGAAATTTGTATCATAATCTTGTCTCGTTTCCACCAATCGTGAATTGATATAATCGTCGCCAAAAGAAAGACACCGGAACGACTCAACAGCTTCCCTTTCAAGATCATTTTCTAGTAACCACTGAGGTGATTCAGGCATTGATGACATACCAATAAACTGAATGGATGCAACGATTCCCGCCATGCCAAACACGAACCTCCAACCATCTTATAGCACGAAAGCTAATAAATATGATAACAAAAACCCAAGGCTTATGCAGGCTTCGTTGCAACTTACTATCGCTCAACGTATCCTCGGCGGTGAAATCTCTGTCAAATAAGCAACTTCGGCTATACCGGAGATCGATACAGCTATCCCAAGAATAAATCTTCCAAAGAGAATATAATTCCAGCTTTGAGCACACATGAGACAAATCGCTCTAACCACAAAAACTCCATCAATGATCAGAATTGCACGCTTTCGTCCGAAAGCATCACAAAGTGCTCCCCCATAACCGGCACCAATAATGCTACCAACGTACAGTACACTGACACCAATTTCTTGATCCGTATCACTTAGGTTAAATTCTTGCTTTAGTTGAGGAAGTGCGCCTGAGATGACACCTAAATCATAACCAAATAATACCCCGCCCAAACTTGCAATAATCGCCGCTCGAATAAGTAATGTATTTTCAAATACAGAATGCTGCAGTCGAGACGGAGGAGGAAGTTGAAGATCAAGATTATCGTTGCCCTTGCTGATAGATTTCAAACGAGGTTCCATCCCTCTGTCTTGATTCTAAGTCATAAAGACATGCAATGAAACGGACAAGCAAACACCGATATTGTTTTCTTCAGCTGTTTACATGTTATTTAAAATAAATAAAAAATCTTTTACATTTTAATTAATAAGGAAAATGACAAAAGAGGGTATTTTGGAAAAGTGAATTTCCCGAGACACATGTCAAGCAATATTATTTGAAGATCCGGGTAGAGTTATTAATACCAATACAACTGAATTAGCCGAATGACTAACACAAGTACCGAACCTCGGTTACATAAAGAATAAAGAATTGTACGAATGTAGCGAGACAAAAATTAGCGTAGTACATAACAACTTAATATATATTTATTAATACTACTTCGAAGTATATAAAAAAGAGGATGTATTTCTCAGATTGAAGCCTGTGGCCATACATGCCAGACTGAAACGTGTGGCCCTTCGTGTCAGACTGAAGCCTGTGGCCCTGCGAGCCTGAGCGCACAACAAAGATACATTTACCGTAAAGTACTAATACGCATAATTTTCACACCTCTTCTTTCTTGACAGGTTATGAGCCTTGCAAGGGATCCGACAACTCTTTTCACCGCAACCGAAAAGACCCATTCGTCGACCCTTCCACTTTCCCTCTACTTTGCAATCGGCTCTGCCGCTTTGCTCCGCTCCTTTTACTCATCGTCGTTGGCAGTGTTGCTCTCAGCTTATCTGCATTGCCTCTGTCCTTTTGCTGTTCCTTCTCTCTGCTACTGTTCCTATTATCGCGTCGTCCTCAGGCGTACTACTTCGAATTTCTCAACTTCCAACCCAGATTCACTTCACATAAATCGTGGCTTATGGTCCTGCCTCTAATCCTAATGATTCGTCGTCTCGATTCTTTCTTTTGTTCCTGCTCCCTGCTCAGTATCAGGCGAGGTCCCTTACTGCCAGCCGTCTCATGTTAGAGCTGTTGATCCTGTTTCGAGTCCCCTATCGGCATTGAGCACAGCATCTGTTGTCTGTACTAAAGACCAAATCCGGGTCGGAAGACATTCATAAAGCGCATCAAAGATTTGGTTGCTCACTCTATGATAGATACTCGGACTCCAACAGCAGACAAGACGACCATTTTGTTCCGTCACTACAATGGCCGATGTCGTGTCGGGACGATCAAAAAGCCGACGGAGTAGAATGGCATACCAAGAACGATATGTTTCCTTCTTCTCGAAAGGCGAGAGCTTCAACCGCTCGACGGATTTGACAGCCATTGGGAAGTCGGAATAATATCGCTCTTGGGATGCTATTCTACTCCGTGTATCAGATTGAGGCCCAGGAGTTGTGCGA
>Ga0209092_10000651_pt1 | contig 34851 bp, 35 predicted proteins | sample FraStrMetagenome_FD_187446 | JGI IMG/M metagenome (GOLD analysis project Ga0209092, IMG submission 187446) | Marine eukaryotic phytoplankton communities from Arctic Ocean - Fram Strait ARC3M Metagenome (SPAdes) (version 2) | ecosystem: Environmental > Aquatic > Marine > Oceanic | place: Fram...
ACGCAGACGCAGTCGCAGAGCTGGATCTCGTGTTGGTGGTTCCCGTATGAACATGGGTGGACGCAGACGCAGTCGCAGAGCTGGATCTCGTGTTGGAGGTTCCCGCATGAGCATGGGCGGACGCAGACGCAGTCGCAGAGCTGGATCTCGCGTTGGTGGTTCCCGCATGAGCATGGGTGGACGCAGACGCAGCCGCAGAGCTGGATCTCGTGTTGGTGGTTCCCGCATGAGCATGGGTGGACGCAGACGCAGCCGCAGAGCTGGATCTCGTGTTGGTGGTTCCCGCAAACGCAGAGCTGGTACCTTCGGTATTTTAGAGCAAGCAATTGTTCCTGGAAGTTTACTTCTTGCGAATAACTACTACAAATCCAAGCGCTCTGGCAGCAAGCGTCGCAGACGCGGAAGACGCAGCAGACGCAATTAAATTTCGCGACATTTATGATATAATCTAAATAATTACTTTTTCTGTAATTATGTAGAATTTAATATAGACATTAATAATATAATGAGTTTTGAAAATACAATAAAGTTATGGTTGGACGTAGATGACAAAATTAAAAGATTAAACGAAGAAACACGTCATTTACGTGAGACAAAAAATGAGCTGGCAGAAAAAATAAATGTAGTAATCGATAATAACAAATTACAAGACGCAGTTGTCGAAATACCAGGAGGCAAAATCAAATTCGCACAAACAAAGGTTACACAACCCGTGACCTTAAAATATGTAGAAGCTTGCTTGTCTACTATTATCCAAGACCAAAAACAAGTAGAGCAAATAATGACTTATATTAAAGAGAGACGTGAGGTTAAAACCTCTTCTGATATAAAGCGATATTATCATGATTAATTTATATTCCAATAAGTTATAAGAATAATGTCCGTGTTTGATGAAAAAGATTTAGTAGTTTATAAAAATGACAAGAAAAAAATTATGAGTGGTGGTTATGAAGTCAAATCCTTACTATTAAATGACAATATGTCAGCTATATCAAATGAGAATAATGGAAAAGTTGGAGGAAGTGTAAGTAGTATATTTTCACATTTAGCAATTCCAGCAGGATTACTCATGGTTAATGAAGCACATAAAGTTGCTAATTATGATAACACCTACATAAACGAAATGTATGATATTTCATTACATGATAGACTCTTACAGCATGTAAATCCAACATCGAGAAAGATGTATAATAAACGTACGCGTAGAGCTAATAATATTTCTAATAAAAAATCACGAAAGAATAAACAATAAAATTGAAAATGATTAAATAGAAAATATTATTAACAACTAACACAACAATACAATGGATTACGAATTTCGACTATTAGACTTTAATGCGAACGATGTCGTCGAGCAGGCGGAGCTGGTAGAAGAGGTATACGATGACAACAATCGTCTTGTATCTGAATCCAGTCGCAATATATGCGCGAATAAATATAACATCCAGATGTTTGGTATTAATGAAACTGGCGAAACATGTTCTATTTTACTCGAGGATTTTCAGCCTTATTTCTACGTAAAAGTATCGAATAATTGGAGCAGTCGCGACAAAGATAGATTTCTCGGAGAACTAAAAAGAAAAATCGGTAAATTTTACGAAGACGGTATCACGACATGTGCTATTATTAAAAAGAAAAAACTTTATGGATTCGATGATGGTAAGTTACACAATTTTATTGTACTCAAATTCGACAATATTGTCACATTTAATCGTGCCAAAGGATTATGGTATAATAAATGGACAGATGATGAAGGCGTATATCATAGTGTTCTCAAGACACCAGGACTAAAAATGAATAATTTCATTACCGAACTATATGAAGCAAATATTCCACCTCTGCTTCGTTACTTTCATATTCAAGATATCAGTCCGTCTGGGTGGATTAAACTTCCTCGAAATAAATGCACTCTTATCGAAGATAAAAAAACTACCTGTACATATGAATTCTCTATCGAATCCTCCGATATTATTCCAATGAACGATAAGGAAACCATTGTTCCTTATAAAATTTGTAGCTTTGATATTGAAGCGAATAGTAGTCATGGCGACTTCCCTATGCCTGTAAAACGATACAAAAAATTAGCATATAATATAATTGATATCCTTTCCAAACGTGACATTGATACTCATACAGCAATGACTGAATTTATCTCAAAATGTATATATTCAGCACTTGAAGTGGATCATACTATCGATATTGAAAACGTATTTCTCAAACGCCCCACCACAAAAGCTAAAATAGACAAGGCAATAGACAAAATTCTTTCCACTGACCTTCGCAATGAGAGTCTATCCAGAGAAAATAATATTGAGGATTATTTTGAATCATCGCGAATTGGCGAGGAAGACGAACATGAACCTACCTCCAATTTTAATGTTAATGTGAAGGGCAATATTATTGATATCATGTTATCGACTATATATAATCGTGAAACAAAAATGAATCAACTGACAAATATTCTAAACGCGAATTTGCCTTCAGTAAAAGGCGATGAAGTTACCTTTATTGGTTCCACATTCATGCGTTATGGGGAGAAAACTCCATATCTTAATCATTGTATTGTTTTGAACACATGTAATGAACTAAAAAACGGTGTGATTGAAACATATAATACTGAACGTGATGTCCTTCTGGCATGGCAGAAACTCATTGAAGTAGAGAATCCTGATATTATTATTGGATACAACATTTTTGGTTTTGATTATGAATTCATGTTCAGACGCGCTAAGGAAAATATGTGTGAGAATGAATTTCTCAAGCTGTCGCGTAATGTAGATGAAGTCTGTGGAAATTTTCATCCCACAGAGGGAATCAATAATATCGAAGTATCCAGTATTGTTCTTGCGAGCGGTCAACACGATTTGAAATATATTAAAATGGGGGGACGAATCCAGATTGATTTGTATAATTATTTCAGGCGCGATTTCAATCTATCCTCCTATAAATTGGACCATGTATCTGGTCATTTCATGTGCGATAAAGTGACCAATCTGGTTCATGAAAACGATAAAACGACGATTAAGACGAAAAACAGAGTCGGTCTATATGAAGGGTCATACATTCACTTTGAAGAGATTTCTCATAGCAGTGATTACTATAAAGATGGTGCCAAATTTATGGTGACTAAAATGCTCGACGATGGATTCGAAATCGATGGATATGAATATCCTAACATGGAAAAGACTGTCAAATGGTGCTTAGCAAAGGATGATATTACTCCTCAAGATATTTTCGAGAAGACAAAAGGCACCGATCATGACCGCATGATCATCGCGAAATACTGTGTTCAGGATTGTAACTTAGTTCACGAACTACTAAACAAAATCGATGTGGTTACTGGATTTATTGAAATGTCTAAGCTTTGTAGTGTGCCAATTAGTTATCTAATTCTTCGAGGTCAAGGTATCAAACTTACTGGTTTCATTTCTAAGAAGTGTCGTGAGAATGATACACTTATGCCAGTAATTAATAGAGGAACTGGCGATGAAGGATATGAAGGTGCTATTGTATTAGATCCTAAGTGTGATTTGTATCTGGATGATCCTGTTGCTTGCGTAGATTATGGTTCACTATATCCGTCTTCCATGATTAGTGAAAATCTGTGCCATTCCAGCAAAGTATGGACTAAGGAGTACGACTTAAAAGATAATTTGATTAAAGAAACAGGTGAAAGAAATCAGGACGGTGAATTTATATACGACAATTATAAAGATTACAAATATGTAGATATCAAGTATGACACATTCCGATATGTCCGAAAAAATCCGAAAGCTGCCGCACTAAAAGTACCGAGCGGATACAAGATATGTCGATTCGCTCAATACCCCAATAAAAAGGCGATTCTACCATCAGTATTGGAAGAGTTGCTGAAGTCGAGAAAGCTTACCAAGAAACAGATGGCTAAGGAGACTGATCCGTTTATGCAAAACATTCTCGATAAAAGACAGCTGTCGATTAAACTGACCGCAAATTCTCTATATGGTCAATGCGGGGCCAAAACCAGCACATTCTACGAAAAAGATATCGCTGCTTCCACTACCGCAACTGGAAGAAAGCTATTGACGTATGCGAAGCGATTGATTGAGGAAGTATATGGCGACGCTGTATGTGAAACAAAAAATTATGGACAAGTTCGGACTAATGCCGCTTATATTTACGGTGATACAGACAGTGTGTTCTTCTGCTTCTATTTAAAAGAAATGGACGGCACAGCTATTAAGGGTAAGAAGGCGCTTGAGATTACAATTGAATTGGCGCAGGAGGCTGGCGCACTGGCATCCAAGTTCTTAAAAGGACCTCATGATCTGGAATATGAAAAGACATTCTTGCCATTCTGTTTACTATCTAAAAAGAGATATGTAGGCATGTTGTATGAATTTGATATCAATAAAGGCAATAGAAAGGAGATGGGTATTGTTCTCAAGCGTCGAGATAACGCACCCATCGTCAAGGACATATATGGTGGAATTATTGATATTCTAATGAAAGAGCAGAATATTCAAATGGCTATTGATTTCCTATCAAAATGTCTTCAAGATATTGTAGACGAGAAGTGTCCTATTGAGAAACTTATTATTACCAAGTCTCTTCGATCTAATTATAAAAATCCTGGACAAATTGCGCACAAGGTACTTGCTGACCGAATGGGAGTACGTGATCCAGGAAACAAACCGGGCAACGGTGATAGAATTCCATTTGCGTATATTCAGACAGCGAATCGTAAGGCTCTTCAAGGCGAGAAAATAGAAAATCCGCAATATATATTGGAAAATAAACTGCCTTTGGATTATGGTCACTATATTACAAATCAAATTATGAAACCATTGTTACAGGTATTTTCGCTTGTATTGGAAGACATGCCGAATTTCAAAAATAAGATAATGAAACGTAAAAAAATGGCGACAGAAATCGCGAAATATAAACGTGAGCTTACGCCTGACAAGTTCGAAAAGAAAGTGGAGGCGATTAAGAACAAAGAGGTACAAGCACTATTGTTTGATAAATATATCCGAATGTGCGATAATACCAAAACAGCGAATAAAACAATTACATCATTCTTTATGAGGGAATAATAACTTAAAACTAAAACGAATTATTTTTTTATTATGAGTACTAATTTCAATAGTAAAAAGAATAAGGAATTGTTATATAATTTATTATTAAATAACAATATGTTTACTGGATTGCCGGAAAAACTAATTACAAACGTACAACAAGAATTTGAAAATGTAGTGGAAATTATCGATAAGGATACGACTATTCAACCACTTATAAATAAAAACAAACGATTTATGTCGTTAATCGTTCGAAAAATCAATGAAATGAAGTTGAACAATGTAAGAGCAGATACAACCTCTATTCAAGACATTCCTTCTTCGAATAACATAGAGGAAATATACACTGCTGAAGACATACGGAAAAAAAATATGAATGAATTCGAAAGCAGTTATACAAGTGCTCAGGATGATTTTAATAATTCTATGAAATTAAAGAAACCAGATGATGTTCCATTTAATGATATACAAGATGATAGACCAATTGAAAATATGGAGGATATTCTTGCAAAGACAATCGCAGAGAGAAATTTAGTGGTTCAGGACATACAGTATGATGATACTACTGCCGTTCTGGCAGCATCTACCAGTACCATCGCATCGAATGAACAAACTATTAAAAAAGAGGTTACTCGTGAAATAAGTAAAGGAGTTACAATCAATGAAGATGATAATATGGTTTATGAATATAGTGATAATGTAAATGTCCTTAAAATGCTTTCAGTCCTGAAAGATGAACAAAAACATATGAAAGAAAAAATAGACAAATTGTATAACTTTATAACAGAATTACATAAATAGTTAGTAATTTTAAAAATTATAAGTCATCGAGGTCCAGAATACATGGACTACATCCTCCTGATACACACGAATAACAATTATTACATCCTATTCCTTCATCTTCTTCTTCTTCTTCTTCATCATCTTCATCTTCTTCCTCTTCTATCCGTCTTATACCTGGATACATTTTTTGCCATAATTGTCCAATCAAGTACCAATATGGTTCATCTAACTGATCTAATTTACACTGTAATACATCCCATTCACCTCCACATCCGCCTTTTTCTATTGGTAGTTTAAATTCTCTACAAGTCAAATCTGTAGTTATTTGCCAGTCACGTCCTCTTTTTTCTTCGTATTCTTCATTTCTATCATATTCATAATGACGAATAGTTATACATTCGTCGAAGGTAACCATCTTCTTCATAGTAAATGTCAAATACATTTAATATGAATATTTAATACTTACTGTATTCTATAGTTTTCACTTTTTAATATAGAATACTTAATTAAAAAACACAGATCAATTTTAACAAACGTGCTATTTAATAACGTTTGCGTCGTGTTCTTCTACGTTTTTTAGTTTTTCTTGATTTACAATATTGTTTTTGTGAAAACCCTTTGGGTTTTTTACAGTTTATTTTTTTCTTATATTTTTTTGACCATTTCCCTCCTATTTTTTCGCGCGGACATTCATCTTTTAATTTTTGTAATTTATCGTATAAATTGGTTAACTGATCACTCATACCTTTATCTAATTCCATATTTTTATAATTGTCGAAATCTTTCATATCACTACTATCGTATTTGAACGAGGCATCTTTCATTTTTATCATCTTTTCAGCCATATGAAATTGAGGTTCTAATGCTGCTTTTACACTCATTATTTGTTGTTTTACCTCATTTTTCTCATGAATACAGTCATTTACTGTACGCAATTTTGATGATGACGGTCCTCCGCCTTTTCTCTTACTTTTTTTATTATTGCGTTTTCTTGTTTTTTTTCTACGTTTTCCGCCATTTTGGCCATTCATTTTACTACTGTTAATCCACGATTTTAAATCAGATACAGAACGTTGTCCTGACTCATATACAGAAACCTTGCCTTTTTGATAACCACATATAAATGGAAATCCTTGTATTGCTTCTTTATTCTTTATGTCAAGAAGCTTCGCTGCGTTCATATGAACCCATGATGTAGAGACATTATCTATTTTTGCTTTTTCTAACTTAATCCATTCGGGCTTTAAAGATTCACAATGACCACAACCCGGCATATAAACAGCGACTGCCATAAATTTATTACCATTCTTCAGCATTTCATTAAAATCTGATATTTTGTTTGCGTCTTCTGGGTTAATAGAAAACTTGGGTTCTTCGTTATTCATTTATATAATTTATTATTATTAAAAAAATAACAATAAATTATCATATTATTTATTTACCGAGCTACTTATTGGAGATACAATCTTTATGATATGTCACATTAATTTCCTGTAAATCACATGAATCTACTACTGTTTTTTTTAATAGAATCTTGCCTAAATTATGAAACGCATCCTCATTACATTTTAATATATCGAGCGCCCGCACATAAGCATATTTCACCATTTCCTTAACTTCCTTATCAATCGTTTCCTTAGTATATTCACTCATATGGCTGGTTTCTTCCATTCTGGAATCATATACGCCTATGTGTTTCCCCAAACCAAACAGGCTAACATATCTGCGTGCAATACTATGCGCCTGTTTTAAATCATTGGAAGCACCAGTAGTAATTTGTAAATCGTCCACCTTCGGAAAAAGAATATCGTCCGAGTAATTTATATCCTCGTCAGTATCATGTTTGTATAACATCACTTCGGCAGCACGTCCTCCGAGAGCCACAATAATATTAGCCAACATGAATTTTTTAGTGGGATAATTTGCGTATCTTTCTTTTGGTGTAAATAATGTATAACCACCAGCTCCATTATGGTTGGAAGTAATCGTTACTTTACGCAAATCAAAGAAATCATCGAATAACTTTACCATCATTGTATGTCCAGCTTCGTGATATGCTACTAATTCCAATACTTCGCCTTCGCGTATTTCGTCTTTCTTAGGCAGTCCAATTGTGATTTTTTCGAATGCGTCGGATATACATTTATTGTTGATAAATGGTTCACTATAGCGTACAGATAAAATAGCGGCTTCATTTGCCAGGTTGGCTATATCAGCACCAGAAAATCCGGCAGTCAGTGCTGCGAATTCATCAAAATCTACATCATTAGATAATTTCTTATTTTTGAAATGAACATCCATGATTTGTGTCCTACCGACAATATCAGGAAGTCCAATACCAATCTTTCTATCAAAACGACCTGGACGTGTGAGTGCACTATCTAAAATATCAGCGCGATTCGTCGCAGCCAATACAATAATACCATTTTTCTTATTGAATCCATCCATACTGGTTAAAATTTGATTTAGAGTCTGCTCGCGTTCATCATTTCCTCCTGCAAATCCTGATCCACGTTGACGACCAATTGTATCAATCTCATCGATGAAAATAATGCATGGTTTATTTTCTTCAGCCAGTTCAAATAATTGCCGCACACGAGAAGCACCTACGCCTACAAACATTTCAATAAACTGAGAACCGCTTACCGGTATAAAACTCACATTTGCTTCACCTGCCGTTGCTCTCGCAAGTAGAGTTTTACCCGTACCCGGTGGTCCTTCTAATAGCACACCTGCTGGGATTTTAGCCCCAGCGTTCGCAAACTTTTCCGGGCCTTTTAAAAAATCAATAATTTCAGTTAACTCGAATTTGGCTTCATCGCAGCCAGCTACATCATGAAACGTGGTATTAATCATATTAGGTTTTACTAAATCGGTGCTTATATTTCCCATATTTGTAATACTATTCAGTGGATTGTTCTTCATGACAATAATTCGTATAATATTCATACAAAACATAAATGCCATATACGTAAATAACAGCCGCAACGCTGACCAAATATATCCATATAAGTAATTCGACCCGTGAGACATTATGTCATATGATGATATATCATATGTGACCCGATATTCATTCAATCGTTGGATAATATTTTCAGTAATTGACGGAAGGGTTTTTATAATATGAACATTGTCAACTAAAATAGTATTGTCTATATAGTTCTTATCGACGGTTAATATCATATCACGATTATCTAATATAGTTACCGAATCCACATTATTTGATTTCAAGTTTAATAGTAGGTCACTATATGTCCATTCAATGCCATTCGTTCCTTCATATAGAGTAGGCAGAGTTATATCACTTGGTTTATATGTAATGGAACGTCTGGCTACCATAGCCATAAGTGACGATGGTATAATAAAATATATAGAGTTTGTTATATATGACAGACATAATGTTATTATTTCAAATAAATTCATAATAATACAATACCTCATTCTGTTTTTAAACGATTATAAATATTTAATTATAGAATATTTATAATATTATTAGAAATTTACCTTCACTAACTTGCCGCGCTTTCCCTCTGTTTTTATCCAATGACCAATAAGGCGCGGCTTTATTTGTGGATTACTCATCGCCGCAACGAAAGTATCATAATCATATACTTCATTACTATCCACGCGCTTTGCGTATTTCTTACCATAATAATTCATCTCTTCTGCTTTGAAATTCACTTTTTCTTGATTAGCATTTCCTACTGAGTCACCTTCCTCGTCTGAAATGGATGGGTGATAAGCCATATTACTATTTGATACATTTCCAAATGAGTAACATACTACCGGATCTTTAGAATCAGCACGATAATGAAGAGCACAATCTATTGCGGCTTGTTTGATGTTATACAATATACGTTTATTGATAGTCTCTTTTATATTGGATATTTCGAACAATGATTGATCAGTAGATAATGGAGTGAGCTTATCGATTTTACTTTTATCCTTAAGGCGTAGCTCAATTGCGGCATCACTATCTAATTGTTTCTTTGTGAATATCATTAAATACAAAAACACTTTGATAGTGCGTAATTCTTCTGGTAAATCTTTATGACTGAGAATACGACGGGCACGCCCAATAACTTGATCAATACGCACCGGATGCCAATACGGTTCTACAATATGAACAAAACGACAGTTTTTTAAGTTAATACCTTCAGCACCTGAAGCTGTAATCATAATCGTCTTGATAATTTCTCCCATAAAGTTATTGGAGCTTATCTTCACTAATTCTTCTTGTAGAGACGCCGGAATATTCGACCATTCACTATTGTAAATTTTTCGAATAATTTCCTTTTCTTCTGCGTCTTCTGTTCCTGTATATAATGCATACATGGGTTTTCCCTTGTCTTCATCTGGTATATCTAATTTCCAAACTCCATTCGTATCTTTTTTAATTTTAAATCTGGCAAATCCGTGATGATTTAATACCATCGATAAAATACCAATTCCTTCTAATGTTCTGAATTGAGTATAAATCAAATGGGAACCACTTAATTCTGGGTCTTGTAAATTCTCTAATATAGATAAAAACTTAGGACTATATAATTGTAGTGCTTCTTTTGTTAGAAATGTAGAAGCATTATCGCTCAGTTTGTTTAAAGCATCATGAATACGGCTTTCATAGGTTTCATCTGTTTGTTTGGCGATATCGGCACGTATTTGCTCCAAATCATCCACAGTATGTTGACCATCTACGTTCGCTAACCGATCATCGACATTTGTTCCATCCATAACATCCTCGTCAGCTTCTTCTACAGTGGTTTCGATATCCTGTCCATCTTTAGGTAAAGGTCTTCCTATCGCACGAGGAAATACAAAATTACAAAAAGCACGTGAAAAAATACGATATGTTCCTACCGTTTCTTCGTAAATATCTTTCTGTTGTTTCTTCTTTTTTTTATTAGATGATTCTACTTTACGTTCTTGAATACGAGCAGCCTCATAAACACCAAACATATAGTCACTCATTGGTAATTCAATCACTTTGAAGTCTTCGTCTTTATTGTACTTGGGCATAAGATGCTCAATATCACCATAATACGATGTAAGTCCTAATATGCGGCGCTTCAAAAGATTCTCATTTTTAATTTCACTGGTCTCGGAATCAATAAAATAAGTATTAAATTGTTCTGGGTCATCCGGTAGTGCCTTATAATTATCTACTTTTATTCCTTCCTGAACCATATCAATATTTTCGTCTGCCAGTACCTTTCTCAAAAGGATCAATTGTTTTGCGTCGTCCATTTGTCCCCTACTATCAGGACTGAGTCCTTTATATTTCTCTCCATGATATTTATTAACAAACCCAAATGGATTGAAAGTAACCTTCAGAATTTTAGAAGATGGCTTGTAATCTACCACATCAACTATTTGTTTTGTCTTTGGCGAAGAGAGAATGATTGAACGCAGTGTATCATCATTCATTCTTGATTCTGTTCTTACGTTGAGCGGAATCGACCACGTCTTGATGTATCCTCTCAGAATATTAAAACAAATGGCTATTTCATTGGGATAATTAATAATAGGTGTACCAGATAATAGCACAATACGAGAATTCTTTGCGTTCATCAAGTAATGATACATACGCATCGATAGTGACTCTGGACGTTTTAATTTATTTACAATACGACTAACGAAATTATGTGCTTCGTCAATAACAATTACTTTGTTGTCAAAAGGATTAATAGTGTCGTGATTCGTAAGCTTATCTAAACTCTCGTTTCGCAACCCATTATAATTGATGAATTCATATTTGAAACGAATCATTTTAAGTATTTGATTATCCAAACTTGTACGATCATCTATAGTAAGTGAATCATAATTAGATGGCTTTTTCAAATCTACGAGCCATGCGCCTGAATTTTTTTGTACGTAATCATATGGCAATGATAGTATTTTACTGAGCTGTTTTATGGTATTATCATCACTCGCCTCAACAAATTCCCAAAACTGATTCTTTTTGAAAATTGGATCGCCACATTCTTTCAATTGTTCAATATAATTCATTCGTAGCGAAGCCGGTGTCATGATTATTACATTCTTACCCGATTTCATACCTTCCGCAATGGCAATAGATGAACATGTTTTACCAGAACCTAAACCATGATATAGCAGTAAACCTCTATACGGAGTATACAAATTCAAATAATCGCGCACAATCTTCTGATGCGTAAATAACTCACGTTCTGTTGACGAAGATGTATCACGCTCTGACTCGGCTTTCTTAAGTTCATCTTTGTAAGGCTCGAACAAAGAATTAATAAAATTAACAAATATTTCGCGATTATTCATATAGTATGTTGAACTTTTGACCAATACCTTTTCTTTTTCAACAGGTAGACGTTCAATAAACTCGGGTTTAATAACTACATCACTATCCGCTTCAAAAATAACAGATTGATCAGGAGCTTTTGTTATTCTGGATTTTTTTGGGACAGTATCTCCAACGGAAGTAGGACCAGGTACCTGTTTTGTAAAGGCATCTACCAATTTAATTTTTTTACCCTTTATTGATTTCGTAGGAATTGATTTTGTAGGCATTTGTTTAGTAGATGCCGGTTTCGATTGTGTTGGAACAGATACATTTACTCTTGTTTTCATTTTTGATAACAAATTCGCCATATCTATATCATGCTTAGAACGCTCATCTACTATTGTCATTTTTATAGCTACATCTTCTTTCGATGATGGTTTAAACACAACTGCGTATTCCTCTTTTGTTTTTGGCTGTGGCTTTTGTTTTAATTTTTCTAAAAATGCTTTTTGCATATGATTGTTATTATTATATAAAAATGAGATATTAAAACATTATTATAAACTCTATTTCATTGAATTACATTGGGCTTTTCCAAAAATAAAAGAGATGAATGAAAAATCGGCACTATGGTCATTGAATTGTTTTCTAAAATACATGAGAAATCCAATAATAATTACACCAATATTCACAGTAAATATATTTTTAGCAGCATTTCCAATAAATTCTATTTTTGCGTCGTGTTCTTTATTCTTATTATTTGCCTTATAATAATCAATGTAATTTTTACCAATTAATACTGAGGTTACTAATAATAGCGAAAATGCGGTAAAATACAAATTCATCTTATTAAAAATTAAAAAGAACATCCAAATTTGTAATGACATCCACATATTTTCTTCTGGACGTGTATTATTTTCTTTATCCGTGACACCTAATGCGAAATACACAATTAATATAATAATTATGTTCTTAGCATACATATTTTCACTTAATAGCTTTTGACTTTTACATCCCAGTGTTTCCGCAATGAAATTTCCGCTTACCGCTAAAACAAGTAAGAATATACCGGTTACTACATTAATCACATCAGGAAAACCATTCACTGATTTCTTTGGTTGGCTATTCATACCATCATTTGTTCCGAATTGAATAGAAGAATACTCCATATATATATATATATATTTATGAGATATAAATTAGAATCAAGTCACTCCAAATAATGCTTAAAAATATAATGTTCATGAAATATATATCATGAAATATTCACTCATTGCGTTACTATCGATATTAAATATGGGACAATCCGTTAACATCTATAATTATTACGAGCTGGCGATCCAAAAATGGTGCAGTTCTAATTATATGATTCATGGGCTTTGGCCACAAATTAATAGCACAGCATATCCACAGGATTGTAAAAACGTTTCTTATCATGAGCCAGTCGGAACATTACTAACTGATATGAATACCTATTGGCATGGATGTGACGACTCATTATGGGAACACGAATGGGAAAAGCATGGGTCTTGTGTTCAAGCGCAAAATAATACCGACGAAGATGAGTTTTTCAATACCACATTATCGCTTTTTTTAAATAACATTGAATTAACAGACAACTGTAAAGACGATGACTGTATCATGGCTTGCTTCGATTTAGATTTCAAGCTTATGGATTGTCCACAAAGTACCTAAAAAATTGATTCATATATCCATTATTTTAAGTATTCAATATCGAGTGAAAAAATAAAAGAATATATAATGTCCAAAGTGTGTAGAATATGTCCTATTGAGAAAAATGCTCATTCTTTCTTCCAGATAGGTGAAAACAATGATGAATTATATTATTTTTCGTATCCATTTAAGTCAAAATATAATGATGCGGATAGTGTTATTCAGCATATGATTGCTGAGATGCACGACAATACGAAACCTTGGATATGGGTAATTAATTGTGCGTCCTTTGGATTAACTCATTTAGCAAGACATAAGCTGAACGCGATAATGATTGAATTTATATCAAGTAACGCGTGTGCTAATTTATCGCGCATTATTATTATGAATCAAACTATATCTTTCAAACTATTAGTATATTATTACTGGAGGTCAGTTCCGATATATGTTAGAACAAAGATAATATTCGATAACCGCAATCACTTCTTTACCTTATTAAGTTTTGATGATTCAGCGGTTGAATTGGTAGCATAATCTCGTTCTATCATTCCACAAAAAATATAAATATAAGTTACATGAATTATACACAAACTCTTTTATTAGTTGGTACAAACATTTGTACGTTTGTGGCAACTTATACTCTTACATCTTTTATTGATTCCACTAAACGTGGGACGAATCGCAGTATTACAGAATCCAATATAAAAAATGATGCTGCATCGAAAACATACAAAACATACACCAAATTTGTTAAAAATACATTTGACAATGAAAACATAAATGTATATAAAAATGAAAAACGCTGGCTTCAACATCTTGGTAATACGAAACATTCTCCGAAATTATTATACTATAATGATGAACTTAGAATGTTGGTTACAACTGATATGGGCGATCCCTTAACAAAAGAACACTTGGCATCTATTAATATAGAAAAGAATACTAATAGCATACTGAGTGAATTGAGTAGATATAATTGTAGGCACAACGATATAAAACCGAGCGAATTAGTATTTAAAAATGGACAAATAAATGTAGTCGATTTCGGGTGGGCACATTATTACGATAAACAGAACCCAAGCACGTGGCCATCATGCTTAGGAGATAAATTCAAATGTACACCATATTGCGACGAAGGTAGTATAAAAAAATCAATCGATTTTATCATAAAACATAAATAAATTACAAATTCAATTGAGCAATCGCTTCCTCGCACGCAATCTGCTCAGCCTTTTTTTTGATTTTATGCGTTCCGGTGCCCATAAAAATTAGCATAGGTGTGCCTTTTTCTACTTCCTGCTGAATAGCTGTGAACGAACCAAACTTAGAAAATGGAATAGACTGACTTGGACTTGTCTTGTGAATTAATTGGTTCAGGCAAATATATACTCCCATATGATAACCGGTCTCCAAGTCATGATTAATTTCCAAATAATCGGGCGTTGTCTTGAATTCTTTTTGAATTTTTACCTGGAAGATATTTTTATAATTTGAATCATTCTCAATCAGTTCCTCCCAATCAATATGTGCTTCAAAAATATTCTCCACGAATAGTTGTGCCATCTGAAATCCAGGACCCGAACGAAACAGACCATTAAACATCTCTTCATCATCATTAATAGGAAGTTTATTGAAATCCAAGAACAGAGCTCCCAAAAACGACTCGAACAAGCAGCCAAGTTTTTTAAGATTGGTGCGAATCTTTTTCTCTTCTGCGTGCTTAGAAATAATTAACCATTTATTCAAGTGCATTTCGTAAGCGAGCTTTCCTATTGCTTCATTCTTTACGAGCGCAATTTTCTTTTCTGTCATAAATCCTTCGTTCTCTTTAGGAAAACGTTTATACATATAAAATTTTGTAATGGCTTCCAAAATGCCGTCGCCCAAGAACTCCATGCGTTCATATGATTTGGTTTTCAGAGCCATACAATTATCAGGTTTTTCTACAATGGTAATATTTTCCATTTGATTTTCCAGAGCTGGCCGCTTTGTATAAGACCTGTGAACAAACGCGCGTTTATACAAGTTGATATTATCAACTTTAGGCGGCAGTCCGTATTTTTTGAGAATAGATTGGATATCGTTCAATCTAATCTCAATATTTTGGGGATTAAAAGGATTAAAAATAAGCCCTTCGTCTGTTTTAATTACGTCGTCTTCTTGTAGCAATGATTTATTTAGTTCCATACCGATTATTATATATATAGACACCAGTATACATTTAGGTTATTTACGATATACATTCAAAAAGTTTTGAAAATATAATATATTATTATATTATAAATGCCAGTAGGATATATGGGTGGAACAAAAAGAGCAAGAAGTATTCCTTCTTTAGTTAGCAGTAATCAATGCGGTGGTCCAAAAAAGGCAGGATCCGTTGGTAGATACCATGCCCCTCGTAACAATTGGAAAGGAGGACGTTCTCAACAAAAAGCATTCTATAATTTATATCCAAGAACATGGAATAGCGCAAATAGCACATGGAAGTATTGCACCGTCCCTATAGCTGTACAAACTATGCGTCCTATGGGTGCTGGTGGTGTAGGAAGATATCCTGGTGCTGCTGGTGCGGTGCGCTCTGTATCATCACACGCTTAAATAACATATTATTAAAAGCATTTAATAAATAATTAGTATTGATTATTAAATGAAATTATCAATAGACTATCGTGAAGCAAAACTTATACCTTTATTGCGTGAAATGGTAAAGGTTACTGAAACAAAATTCGATATTTCTGTTGTAGAAGAAAATCTTGATATAGGTGATATTAAAATATATGATGGTGAAAACCTACTACTTATTATAGAACGAAAATCGGTCGCTGATTTAGCATCAAGTATTACTGATGGGCGATACAATGAACAGTCGTTTCGCCTGAATTCGCATCCATTACATAATCATAATATTATATACTTAATTGAAGGCTCCATCGAATCCTTCAAAAGTTACAGTAGAATAGATCAATCTGCAATTTATTCTGCTATTTTTACTCTTCAATATTACAAAGGATTTTGTGTATTTAATACTAAGAATATGGAACATACTGCCAAATATGTACACAAAATAGTGACAAAATTATTTAGAGAAAAGAACAAACTTGGTTTCTACAATGGAAATAGCGATAAAATTAATAATCAGTCGTATTGTGACGTAATGCCATCAATGACTAAAAAATCCGAAATTACTCCTGAAAATATCGGGGAAATTATGTTATCGCAAATACCTTCAGTTAGTGTAATTACTGCCAAGATAATTATGAATAAATTTAAGTGTATATTAAATTTAATTGCCGAACTACAGGAAGATGAACATTGTTTAGACGATTTATATATGATTACTGTTACAAAACAGCAAAAACGTAAAATAAGTAAACAAAGTATTCAGAACATTAAAACATTTTTATTATAATGCAAAAAAATAATGACAATATTATTCATATGAAGTTAAAGTTAAATTTAAACAAACACAAAACAAGAAAACAGCGCGGTGGCGACAGTATTGACGAAAATGATGATATGGATTCCACTGAATATGACCTATTTAACGAAGTTGTTTGTTTTTTAATGTCCGAACGTGGCAGCGAATTGGCTCTATTGTTATCCAAGTTTAACATGTCAGATAAAAATTGGGCGCAATTAAAGCGCAATTTCATTTCACTAAGTGAAAAAACAATCGAAGATATTCCATTTAAGCCAGAAATGAACACATTAGCAGAAAAAATAAACGCAACTATCGATTATATTGAAAGTGCAAGCGATGATTTACCTGTAAAACCTGAGGCTGACAAAGACGATGAAGATTGTATTGATAATTTAAATAGCTATATTGGATTTGCCGATGACGAAATTGAAGAAATGAGCAAAAATAGAGATGAAATTGAAAAAAAAGAGACCGAAGAGATGAATAATGATAACAATGATGAAAATAATGATGAAAACAACAACGATGAAAACAACAACGATGAAAACAACAACGATGAAAACAACGATGAAAACAACGATGAAAACAACGATAAAAACAGCAAGGATGAAAACAGCAAGGATGAAAACAGCAAGGATGAAAACAGCAAGGATGAAAACAGCAAGGATGAAAACAGCAAGGATGAAAACAGCAAGGATGAAAACAGCAAGGATGAAAACAGCAAGGATGAAAACAGCAAGGATGAAAACAGCAAGGATGAAAACAGCAAGGATGAAAGCAGCAAGGATGAAAATAATGAAAATGATAATAATGATGAGAACAACAATGAAACTTTACAAGGAGGCAAAAGCAATAAATCAAAAAAAAACTCTCTTAAGAGTGGAGGGAAAAAAAATAAACGTGTGACATTTAAACGACGTGCTGGTAAAAAATAATTTCATATTAATATATAATATATAAATAATAATATGAACTCAAGTGAAGAATTAATCAAATATTTAGGATTGTTAGTTGGTGTTGTTGTTGGTATGATAGTTATCTATAACATTTTTAATACTCAATCCAATATAATCGAAGGAATGACCAGTTCTACGGACTCTAAAGAAATTTCCGATAATATAAAAAGATCATCTTCAAAGATATTAGACAGTCTATTGATTGATAAATATAGAGAGAACTACGAGACAACTCTAACAAATCTATTAGAATTAACAAATGCTCAAATATTAAAATATACACTATCATCTGATACCGCAGATTTAAATAACAAATTTTATCCAATTGTAGAAAAAATAAATAATCTGGAAAAATTTAAACTGGCGATTAATAGTTCAATGAAATTTATGGATTCAAAATAAATTATAACACATATAAAGCCACTGTATTATTACAATATATAATACAATGACTACATACGAATATGTATGGATAGATGGAATGGGTGGATTACGAAGTAAAAGTCGAGTATTAAGTAGAGATTATACGTATGTAGATGAATTACCATTATGGAATTACGACGGTAGTTCTACAGGCCAAGCAGAAGGAACTGATTCAGAAATTAATTTAGTACCACGAGCATCGTTTAATTCGAATAATAATTGTAGTTATCTTCCCTGTTTAGTTTTATGCGATACATTCTTACCAGATGGTACACCATGTCTATCGAACAAACGACATGGAGCAAATATCATATTTGATAAAGCATCAAAAGAAGAGTCATGGTTTGGTCTTGAACAAGAATATTTTATTTGTAACAGTGAAACTGGATTACCTCTTGGATATGACAAAAATAAAGAACAAGGACAATATTATTGCAGCGTTGGGACAGGAAACGCATATGGAAGAGATTTAGTAGACGAACATTTAAACGTATGTAAGCAAGTAGGAATTCACATTGCGGGAATCAATAGCGAGGTGGCGCCGGGTCAATGGGAATTTCAAATAGGGATTTGTGAAGGTATTGAATTAGGAGATCATCTGTGGATGGCACGTTATTTATTACATAGATTGTCTGAGAAATATAACTACAGCATTGATTTTTCTCCTAAGTTACTTCCAGGTAAATGGAACGGCTCCGGATGTCATGCTAATTTTAGTACTAAAAATATGCGATTAGGTTCAGGCAGTAAAACAGGACTTGAATATATCAATGAGGCGGTTACTAAATTATCCCATAAGCACCAAGAACATATGGCGGTTTATGGAGACAATAATCATCTACGCATGACAGGAGAATGTGAAACCGCATCATATAACGTATTTTCAGATGGTGTGGCGAATAGAGGAGCATCTATTAGACGCGGTCATGGCACTATTCAAGATAATTGTGGATATTTTGAAGATAGACGTCCCGCGTCTAATTGTGATCCCTATTTGGTAACAAGCAAGTTAGTTGAAACATGCTGTAATATAGAAAAGTAATCTATAAGTAATAAATGTTATTTGTTATAGATTTTTATCGTTTATTTTCATCATAATATCCTGAGTCTACTACACGCTGACTGTGTTCAGGACCTCCCCAGTTACTATCCATCGCATTGTCGCTGACAGGCTTATATTCTCCCGCATTATACATTTTATCTAATGGTACATCCACTCCTACGTAAAGGTTGTCGGGATCAAAACCAGGATATTGTTTTTGGTTATATGGCGGGTCATCTCTTGACGCGTCAACTAATGGAGATTTAGGAGGCATTTTTGGCTGCACTGTCGCTGCTGCCTCTGCTGTTGCTGTTGCGGCCGAGACGTCTTGGGCATTTTCTGGAAGGTCTGGTGGTAATCCTCCCTGTAGGTCGGTAGGACCTGGTCTTATTTTAAACACGGACTTTCCCTGAGCATCGTATGTGTTTTGTAAAAATAAAACAGGACATTTTATTCCTTGAGAACGTTGCCATTCAGTAAATTCAACATATTCTTCTAAATTTTTAAAACGTAATGGATTGACACCAGGTATTTCAGCGAGTTTGGTATTTTTCAATAATAATTCAGTCCCCGATTTTATTAATATATTCGGACACGATGGACCTTTTTCGTTTTCCATGTTGTCAAACGCTTCATTGAGCACTGCCTGTTCATAATTTAGACAAAAATATAGACCAGATAGAAATACTATAAATATTACCACTAATTTTAACATAATATAGAATAAGTATATATAATATTATTTATGTATCATGAGATATAGTTGAATTATGTTATTTACCCAAAATAAAAAACATTGTTATATAAACAATGAAGAACAAACTTAATATATATGTCACTCAACAGTATAAAGAAATTAGTTCAGAATTTGTAAAATTAATGGATTTGATTGATATACAATGTGTTGTACACATAGATAAACTAAACTTTATTTATATTTCCAATACATATCAGAAAGAAAATCATCTGATTATTTATCCATATGATAAATTAATAGAATTCAACCTGTCTGAATGTGAAAATAATTCATTTTTCATTTATCTGTTAGAAAGTTACGATATAACTAATACTGTTATACAATTATTCATATCACATAGCATCCATACGTTTTATGTAATGAAATATACACATGATACAAATAAATCAATCTCAGATTTATACGCAAACAAAATGACATATTTATCTATTCCTCTACATGAAATAAGTGAGAACTATGAGTATGATATTTTATATTATGGCAACATGACAGATCGAATATCTCCTATAATTACCGAATTGTCACTACATTTCAATATTAATATCGTAGAGACAAACAGTAATAACATACATGAAAACGCTGACGTTTCTGCCAATAAACATTTATCAAATGCTCAAATTTTATTAATATTAAATGACGATGACGATATAATAAGCGAATATACATTAAACCAATCCATGCGTCATAATATCCATATTATTTCAGAAAGAAATGACGAGTTGTTAACAAAATCTTCTTTATTAGCCCCATATATTAACAACATGCGTTTTATTAACGAAATAACTACTTTGACAATAGAGTCGGTTATAAAATACTTATCTAATTTTATTATAACTAAAACTAATATCAATAACTTTCTATTTTTAAATAAATTAGCACCATTCATTGATATAAATATAAATTTTACAAATATATATGAATTTGCGTTATCTTATAAGTATAATGACATATATAAATGTATTAATGATATAAAACATAATAAGAAAACTTTTCATAGATTTAATTGTTATAATTGTATACAATCTATAAAGAATATTCAGCTACAAAATTTCGATACAGAAAGTAAATACGAATCGGTGTTAATAGAGTTTCGTAAGTTTCCACATATAGAATTTTTAATTAGGAATACTATACTTAAATTGGGACCAAAATGGAAACACACGATAGTATGTGGGAATTTTAACTATACCTTCGTAAAAAATATAGTAGAAAATATCGATTCGGATCTAACATCTAAAATAAATGTTATACATATAAACGTATCTTTCGTTGATCGCAATTTATATTGTTCTCTATTGACTACCGCGAATTTTTGGAAACAATTTAGTGGTGATAAAATACTACTATATCAAGAAGACACTTGTATTTTCAAAAAGAATATAGATGATTTTATAAAGTATGATTATATTGGAGCTCCGTGGCCTAAAAATCAGAATGATAATAGACTAAATGTTGGAAATGGTGGATTCTCATTGCGGTCTCGGAAACACATGATTGAAGTGATTGAAACAATTAATACAAGTGATGTAAAACTGAGTTTAAATACAAAGAATTATATCGTACGATCAGAATTGAACTGTGTGCCCGAAGATATATATTTTTCTACATCCATGATCGATAATAAAATAGGCGTAGTTTCTACATGGAATGATGCTCGTAAGTTCTCACAGGAGAGTGTTGAATCTTCTGATCCTTTTGGTGGTCATTGTTTTTGGAACACCAATGATAAACATAAGATAATTACACTTTTGACGGCGAAACAAGCTAATAATAATCATATGTTAACTTCAATAGTTAATAATTTTTACAGTAGAAACATTATTTCTGATATACTTAACACGCGTAAGATTATATTTATAGATAATATATATGCGTATTTTTCAAAGAAAGTAGTAAATATATTAAATACACAATGGATAGGTATATTAACATGCTTTGAAGAATCGCCAAACGATATTATAGATAATATATTGACTCAATTCGAGTTTAATGAAAGTATTACAAATTGTGTAGGTATTATTGTATATCATAGTAAAATACCAAATATACATCTTATCGATACTGTTCCTATAAAATATTTAAAACTACCATGCATTGTGCGAGATATATCATTTGATTATAATATAAATAGAGATCAAAATAAATTATGTTGCATCGGATGTAATATAGAAGATATTACTACATTTTGTGAAATGGAGTTAGAGCAGACATTTGATAAATCGATGGAGTTTATAAATAATATAAATCAATTATCCATACCTAATTATATTACTGATAGCGCATGTAAATATGATATTGATATCAATATTATAGCAAATAAGGATATTCCTGATTTTATTCAATCATTACATCAAAGGGTTATTTTTATGTTCGCAAATGAATACACGCATACAGACAAAATAGTGTTACTTATCGAACATAACGTTCCGTTTTTTATTAATAAAACAGATAGTTCATGTGAATATCTTGGCGATGAATACCCACTATTTTATGATACGATTTCCCAGCTTGTAACTATCTTAAATGATTATTCAGAAGTTCAAACTCTAATACAAAAAGGACATGAATATCTACTACAAATGGATAAATCTGATATATCCTTTGAATATTTCAATTCAGAGGTTATGAAAATGATAAATTAATTAAATAAATATAATAATAACAATGATATTTATTTAAGAAGAAATAGAGTTATTTTTTTCGCGATTTACATGTTTTAAAATATGAAATAAAGTCCTATACATCCTAATAATAAATAGTAAAATATATACATCATATCGGATTTAATATATTTTTTTACAACATAATCGCTTATACCGAAAGCAGATACATAGATAATTACCCATCCAAAGTCATTCATAACCTCCATGATATATTTATAGTAAAACATAACATTTTAATTATAAACAGTTAAATAATTTTTGTCAGATTAATTTGTAATTTCATTACATGGATAATCAACTAATTCGGTAGCTATATTTTGTCTTTCAAATTAAAAAAAAAAATTGATATTATTACCGATTATAAAAAATGAAATATATTAACAAGTATGAATAGCGATAACAAATTATCACCAGACAATATATTTACAGATACCGCCATTTATGGACCTCCGAAACTACGACGTGAACGTAGGAATGATTATGGTATGTTTGGCGAATTATTTGAAGAAGATGTATATAATTGGTTTAACACTATTAGTAATCAAAAACGTCGAAACATTATAAGACATCTTGAACTAATGAATCAAATTGCACCAGAAATAGAACCTCCTATTTTTGAAAAAAATGTTGATAATAGTTTATCATTTATAAATAGGAATGTCACAACGGTACGAAGGACTATGAATAATCCAGAACCATCAAGAACATGTGTGGTATGTAATTTGGAAACGTGTATATGTACTAAATTTTAAGTTAATTAATAAAAATTGATTACATATAACAATCTGTTATTATATGTAATTACCTTAAATAATGTTTTCGGAAGACGACAGAAATGTGACATCAATATTTGAAATACCTAATATTGATAAGGAAAGTGACGATGATGAAAGTGACAATGATACAATCACTACCACTGATGCTATTGCTGATGTAACCGAATTGAATATGCTTGATGAATTATCATTTAGTAAACCAGTCCTTGTAAGATCAATAAGACATAATAAGTGGATATTCGGGATGTGTCAGCTTATAAAAGACTCTACATTAAATGACTTTGTAGTTCATGAAAATAATATTAGTAGTTACAAAAACCCATTAGGAATAACATGTGGCAAAATATGGAAGTATTATGTTGAACGCGATACAGTTGATAAAAATATATTATATCATATAACAGAAGAATATTCTTCAGATAGAATACTTATAAATAAAAGTATACATAATTGTACACAAAATGACTATGATTATTGTAATGAGTTATTAGAATCATTATCATAAGAAAAATAATTATACTTTGTTCCATGAAGTTGAATTGAATGGTGAAAGAATAATATCCTTCAATTGTTCAGTCCAATATTTCGTTCTTTTTTCTTGTGCCAAATCTTTATATGTCTTAGGATACTTTGTTTGATTATTCATAATATCTCTTTCCAATGGTGTAATACCTGGTTTAGAACCGTAACAATTTACGCCAAAGCGAACGGCTTTATTGTCGATGTATCCGCCATTGATACCAGGTCTTCCGCAATCATTTTCGTGACCTTCTATTTTTTGTAACTCCTTATATGTTTCTTTTTGGGTAGGAAATAAAGCAAGCTGATCTTCTGACCATCCGTAACTACACCATTCGGCACCCTTATTGTATGCTTTCTCTAATTCATCATAAGTAGCAAGTCGGGCACCATATGCCTTACAAATAGATTTGGCGTCTTCGTATACATAATCATTTCCTGGTATATGAAATACTTGAGATGATCCGCTGGATGATCCAGAGGAGTCTGCTGGTTTAGGTCCGGAAGCAGAAGGTTTGGTTACATTAATATCTACCTCAGGTTTATCTGATAGCGAATTTAAAGACGCTGAAATATCAAACCCAAAGAAATACACCGCGCCATTTATAAATAACAAAAATAGGAATACTGCCCATAAAAACACTTCTAAAAATATTAAACTGCTCATTTTTTCGGAAGTTTCTGAAGAACTGCCACCTAAACCCCCTAAAGCAGCAACCATTAAATAAATTATAACAATTACAATAGTTAATGTAATCAACACTTGCGGATTAGTTGCTGCCTTTGAAATATAATCATAATCTGGCAAACTTGTCACTGAAACATTATATGAACCCATTAGTATATATATATTATCTATTTCTTTTTTTTTGAATAAAACAGACAATAAGCATACGTTGATACAATCTTCGCGGTATCTGCTATGTTATTCACTTGCGTATCATTAAAACAATACCAAGATTTATCCACGTTTTTGACATACGCTGTATAATGTCCACCCATTACATTTCCACTATGATTACATACCCCACATAAATCATATATATATGTTTCCTTATGATATCCGTCCACATATTTACGAAGGTCAAGGTTTTCCAGAGGAAAATCTACAAGTCGCTGATCTTTGCGTAGAGAAGTAGTAAAACGTTTGAAGGATACTACCAGCACATCTGGAAGACTCCAAAATGTAATATTTCTTGTTACGTCCTCTTTTTTATTCGTTTTTTCGTTGAACCAAGCATTTTCTCCTTCCAGTTTTTCTCCTTCAAAATATGTGTCGAAGCAATCATAAATCGATGGTTCTTTTTTATTAGACATAGGTAAATCAACAATAAAATATGGCTCCGGCACAAAATTCAATCGTTCGTTTGTTTCAATGGAAAATGTATTTACAACATGCACCCCATAAAATAGTTTAAATACTTCGGAATATTCTTTTTCGTACATATTTTTAACCATACTAAAACATGCAGTAGCGTATTTATCTTGATCATTTTGTATTTCGCCTTTGATGTTCATCTTTACTTCGCGCTTCAACGAATTATGAAAACAATCCATTAAAAATAACAAGAATTCATGTATATCATTTTGACTATAATCACTAAAAAGCATATGCCCCTTGTGTCTCGCTACATTATGTACAGTCTTAATCCATCCACTTGGACTAATGATACAATTTTTTGACCACATAAGTTTACGTAGATGGTTATACTCCATAAATATCAAAGAATCAGACGTCTTATTTAAACTTTTATTTATTTTATCATCATCAAATACTTTATTTAACTCTTCAATGTGAATTAACACCTGAATACATGAATTAACAAAACAAGTGTTTCCTAAATTAGCTAACCCGGTTAATCCATTATTCTCATATATTATCTTGCTGTCCATATAGAGTTAATCGTAGAATTATATTTAAACACATTAATATATATATATCTTATATATATACATGAATAATTCAGATATAACAATAAATGAACTTATTCTTCGATATATGAATTTTGTAGAGAACAATGTCCCATTAGTAAACGAATATATTGATTATATTTCAAATACAGAGAGACATATGTTTGATATACTCAATTACAGAATTCAAAATGACGCAATACGCGAAGAAATTAATAATAATAATAATAATAATAATAATAATAATAATAGTAATATAAATAATAATAATAATAATAATAATAATAATAATGTTAATAATAATAATATTAATAATAATGTTAATAATAATAATAATATAAATCGTGTAAATCGTGTAAATAATACAGCTCGCCGCTCTCGTCCTAATATTAATCCACATACACGAGACCAACCATATAATATAAGACGTCATAATATTAATAACAATAGATCTCGAAATCAATTTGTCGATACGTCTGAAAATAATGTTATCGGAAATTTAATGAATATTTTTGAAAATTTAAATAACGATGTTTTTAATAACAACCCTCCAGTTAATCAAACGCATTACTTTAATGGTTCACATAACGTTTCTAATATTCCGCCAAATCTTACTCCAGTGATAGTTAGACCTTCTGTTTCACAAATAAATAACGCTACCGAAATATTATTATTCAGTGAAATTGAACATCCGTTAAATGCGAATTGTCCTATTCTTGTTGAACCATTCCTCCCCACCAGTAGAGTCAGTCGTATTCGTCATTGTGGGCATTGTTTTGACTCTAACGCACTTGAACAGTGGTTCTCATTAAACGTCAGGTGCCCAGTATGTCGATATGATATACGCACATATTCTCCTACTCATACTCCTTCTCTCAGACAAGAATCAGTTAGTATGGGTCAACGTGATCAACATGTAACTGATCCGTCATTTAATATATTATACACATTTCAGTATTATACTCCTACTGATCCACCTACTGATCCACTTACTGATCCACCTACTGATCCACCTACTGATCCACCTACTGATCCATCATTATCATAGAACAATTCTCTTATAGTGTATATTTTATTGTGCATATATCGCAATAAAATATATTTTAGTTGAAAAATTTACTTCGATACTTGAAAATTTCATCGTCGCCCAATGTTTTGATATTTTTGAACTTTTCAAAACTTGCACCTTCTAACATATTAGTAATAAAATACAATGAATACATACCACATTCTGTATTTTTCTTTTGATGTCCAATACCATCTGTATTTTCGTCGGTTATTTTGCGTTTCATATTACTACCTTGTTTTTTTAATCTTTCAATTAAAACGGTTATCTCTTTTGGTGCTGGGTCGCCTACACTATCAAAAAAATAGATCGCATTCTTTTTAATATTTATAAATAAAGAAATCCAATGCGACCCTTCCAGATAATGTGGGTCCGTATTAAATATTACACCTATCATATTTACCCCTTTATTCAACATTTTCTTCAGATTAAGCTTACATAGCTCATCCCATACACATTCTCCATACATTTTTTTAGTATCAAAATCTATAGGAGATGGACCAATAAACTTAAAGTTCTTGTATTTGGCTTCGTATTGAATCATCACTTTTTCAATATCAACACTTGATAACCATGTTCTTGGATTGTTTTTCCATGATTCTGGCGCTTCCGGTGAAAAGGTATAGTTCAATAATTCTTCACTCACTTTACTTTTCATGAATTTTTGTTTAAGCCAACAAGATTCGGTATCACATACACTTCCCATAAATCCTTTTAATTTATTCCATATTCCCTTAGAATCTGTATCATCTATAGAACAATCAGGATGTCTTAAATTCCAATATTTTTTCATTTCGTGTAAAGAATCATCAGAATAACATGTAAATGAATTATCACCTAAGGGACTACAATTTTTCTTTTTGATGGTGGCTGAGCTATCGTATTTACATGTATTTGCATTACCTCCTTTTTTTCTGGTCTTATTTTGAATTTTTTTTCGCATCTTCATTCGCGTCTTCATTTGTTATTATAGATACAGATTTTTTTTTAACCCCCTTTATTTTTAACGAAGGATCTCTTAAATTCACTTGTTTCTTATTTGGAAAGACTTCCTTCTGTGTTGTTTGTCGCACTTTAGTGACCCCCATACAATCTTCTATGGTATTAACATTACTAATTTGCTTAAATAACAACTGACTCATATTCGCTATAGTTGTATCAGAATTAATGATTTGATTATTAGACGCGTCTAAAGCTATTTTTTCTTCATTTTCAATATTTAATTGGTTATACTCACTTTGAATAATATCATGTGTATCTAATATTTTGTAACTGGATATACACGATGCGGCGTATTCTGAAAATGAATCTTTTATAACAAGATTAGAAGAAGAATCTATATTATCTAACATATCACGTGTGGATTGAATAATACGCTTTCTATAAAAAACCAACTCTTCTTTTGATATGGGTTTACTTGTTAGTTTATGCTGCGATTTAATTTGATGTTGATATTGAGGATTAATTAAATAATTTAATTCATTTTCAATAAAAGACATAATTATTATTTATTATGTTTGTTGTTGTTATTTTTATTATTGTTATCACACGAATCTAATAGTTGTTGGCGTGTGAAATTATTGAATAATACATGCTGTTTTTCCACATTGCTCGGATTAAAGCTCTCAAATTCTTCTTGTTTAAACAGCAAATTATGGGTCTGTCTATTCTCTTCATGTGGAACTATCGAATTATATAGATCACTATTCGACGAAGGAACATATTCAGATTGATTACATTTCTGAAGGGCAAAATTTTGGTTTCTTAGCGTTGATTCAACATGAACATTTGAAGCAAAGCCGGACCATGGGCCCTTATTATTACCTACATTATACACTTGATGAGGACTAAATGTTGGATATCGAGCAATGTCTACTTTTGGCTTTGCTTTTTGGTCAACCACTGGTAATACCGAATATTTGGTTGACACTGGTCTAAAATCAATACTTGGTTCTAAATCGTTGCTTGGTATATTACGTTTAGATATGCGACTATTTAATTCATCTACTCGACTTTGTTGACAAGTATATAAGCCATCTACTACCAATAATTTCTCACCGCTTACATTTTGCTGGTTATTTGCATAATTATAATTGTACTTATCAGTATTCATTTCTATCGTATATAATACTTAAATAATTAAATTTGCGAAAAATACCTAAAGGCAATCCGAGTAAATTATATAGATGTGTGGTATATTCTCCCTGCTAAACTATAGTCATTATGATATTAATTATATTAAAACACAATTTTTGAAGGGACAGCAGCGTGGACCCGAAGACACTAAATCTACCACTTTTGATAGTAACGTCTTTTTCGGATTTCATCGGTTGGCAATTAATGGGCTTAATGTAGGTGCTAATCAACCCATTGATTTACATAACATTGCTGTGATATGTAATGGAGAAATCTATAATTATAAAAAGTTATATAAAGAACTTGGGGTAACACCAACTACCGATTCGGATTGTGAAGTGATCATTCATTGTTATCTAAAGTATGGCATTGAACATACTCTTCAAATGTTGGACGGCGTATTTGCCTTCATTTTATACGACATTCGTCTCAACAAAATATACTGTGCTCGTGATCCTTTCGGTGTTCGTCCTATGTTTATCATGAATGACCCCATTAGATCCGGTATTGGTTTCGCTTCAGAGCTAAAACAGCTCAATGGATTTTCAACCGATGTTCAGCAAATGACACCGGGTCATTTTTGCGAATTCAATCTTCATAGCGAGGAAAGCAGTTTCGGAGTTGTCAAAAATAGGTGGTCGCTTTCTCAAAAAACATGCTACCATCGTCTTCCCTTTTATAAACCAATCGTGAAATCGAATGACTCGATGGATACTTACATCATTAAAATTAGAAAAGCATTCAAAACAGCAGTGAAAAAACGTGTCGAAACATCCGATCGACCTATCGCGTGCCTACTTTCCGGTGGATTGGATAGTAGTTTAGTATGCGCAATGGTATCGAAATACATCAAAACACCGCTAAAAACATTCAGCATTGGACTAAAAGGTTCAGAAGATCTCAAATACGCACAGGTAGTCGCCGATTATCTACATACAGACCATACATCTATTGTAGTAACCGAACAAGATTTCTTTGATGCCATTCCTCGCGTTATCAAAAGCATTGAAAGCTATGATACCACTACAGTTAGAGCAAGTGTAGGTAATTATTTACTCGGCGAGTATATTAAAGCCCATACAGATTGTAAAGTGATTTTCAATGGAGACGGAAGCGATGAAGTTGCTGGTGGATACTTGTATTTCCATGAAGCGCCTGATAAATATGAATTCGACCGAGAATGTAGACGACTTCTCCATAACATTCATTACTTTGATGTTCTTCGTTCGGATAGATGTATTTCATCACACGGTCTGGAACCTCGAACACCATTCCTGGATAGAGGATGGATTGAATTTTATTTGTCCATTCCTATTGATATGCGCTGTCATGTAGAAAACGGTCATTGTGAAAAATACCTCATACGTAAAGCGTTTGAGGGATATTTACCCGAATCGGTATTATGGAGGAAAAAAGAGGCGTTTAGTGACGGTGTAAGTGGACTACAAAAATCATGGTATCAAATTATTCAAGAACACATTGACAAGCTTTCATCGAAAAAACAATCCAAAATGCATGAATTTATACAAACTGAATGTAATACGCGTCATAATAAGCCACTTACAAACGAACAAAAATATTACCGATATCTATTCGAAAAGAACTATAAATCTTGTGAAAAGGTTGTTCCTTACTTTTGGATGCCCAAGTATGTTGACGCACATGATTCAAGTGCGCGTACATTATCCGTCTACTCTAAAAATACATAAATACTACTATTGTTCATGCCTTTTATTTTAATATAAAATAAATAGAGGAGTTTGAATTATCTGGAATAGTAGGATGATGTGTATTTTTTATTAGTTCTTTAAAATTCAGAGAATTTCTTAGGTTCATAAGAAAATTATGATTACCTCGGCTTGAAAATCGTGACGGAGAATAATAATTAATATTGTTATCTTCTAAAAAATTTATTATCTGTTTACCCTCATCATCTACTGGTTCATTTGGTCTCCCATGAAATATATCATGAACACTTACCAATACATGTTTTTTATCATCTTGGCATTTTTTTAACAATGGACGCAATAAGTTATTTATATAGGAAATTGCAAAATCTTTTGAATGATCACTGTCAATAAACAAATAATCTATGGTTTGAAGATTCCAATTTCTAAATTTCTGAGTAACGTCTCCTAATTCAAAGTTCCATTTGGCTTTGTCATAATTTAATCTATTTATCATAGTAGAACAATTATCAATAATATCGAATGATGATAATGTTGCGTTATTATTGTTAATGGTTAACGCGTCTAATATAATTGACGTTGAGTATCCACAAAATGGTGAAAATTCTATTATATTTTTTGGTTTAATATGTAATAAAAATAGAAATGTTAGCTCGGCTTCAATATCATCATATTGGTATGTATGATGACTTTTATGAGCATAAGCCAAATGCTGAACCTTTAATTTGTTTCTATTGCGAAAATTATATAATTCATTTTTATATGTTATATATAATTTGTGTATGAATTCGTTAGACAAAATTGATTGATTCTCGTTATATTCTTCTAAAAATACTGAGTCTGTCATTATAAAATATCAATATATTATAATATGGGTATTGAATTATATCAAGCTTTCAATTATTATATCGCGTTTTCATATTTTATCTATATAGCGGTATTGTTAGGAGTATTTACTACTGTCCCTCAATATGTGACTGTATTGAACTCATTTATAAAAATATCCATCGCCTTCATTTTACTATATAAATTTAATCCATTACAACATAATTATACATTAACTAAATTTGACAAAAAAATCGTATTTTCATCAGGCGTTTATTTATTATTGACTACAGTTATAGGTGAATATTTAGTAGAATATGAATCAATCATAAAGCAGAAGTTTTACCATATTACAGGACTATGATTAGAATACTTATGAATTATTTTTGCGAGTTTTTTTATTTGAATTATTTGACCTGTTTTTTTTGGTCACATTCCTTCGCGTTATAAATTTTTGAATGTGATACATAATTCTTTTCGTTAATATCTTGTCCGATTTTAACTCGGTTGGTTTACGCTCGTCTACCAGTTTAATATTAGTAAACTGCTTCTTAATAAATGACGTAAAATGTTCCTCGTCATTTATTTTATTTAATTTCATTATTTCGATAAATACCTTGCTATCAAAAAAACGATTACACAAATCATCATTATTTAATCGGTGAGTATATGGTTTAATATTAATATAATATACGTTTTTATGTTTCATGTGTCTATGAAATTGATCATCGATAAAACAAATTTTCGCATTTTCTGGCAGATTCGCACAATTTATTAAATCTGAATATTTTTTGTCGTGACTCGTTCTACACTGCTCTACACGTGTATTGCCTACCTTATAAGCATGTATAATATGATCAAATAAATTATATGATAGTCGTTCCTCGATATATTTGACTATATTAATGGCCCACATTTTGTCAGCTTGATTATTTGTATAAATTAGTATTTTTATATTGTCCTTGCTTTTAATACGCTTTAAATAATTTAGAATTGTGAAAATATTCACTCTAAATATTTCTTCGTACATGTCAAACATTTTAGAAAAAATATCAAATGATATATCATTGTTCGTATATAATTCCAGTGTATCAAATAATACACCCAATTGTGTAAAATATCCAAGTGTTTCATCCAGATCAAATACTATCACTTTATTTATCATAAGAGTTGCCTATTATAAATAGAGAATATTATTATACCAATAATTTATAACATATTTTTTTCAAATATAATTACATCATGTTTAATGACCATCGAATAATTTTTTAAAAGAGTTATTTTAATTCGCTGTGTTTGATTAACTGATTTATACTCAGTCAAACGGCCACATAAAGATTCAACATTGCGATGTTTCATTGTTTCTATTCCATTACAATGACACAATTTTCGCATAATAAGCTTGAGAATGTTAGGTTCATATAATATTTCTTCAATTGGAAGAATAAATCCAGTATCATTGTATTCTACCTTCGAAATATAACTGTCTACAATATATTTGTTTATAATATTCCCTAATTCTTCGCTTTCTTCGCCCAATGTTAGAAGACTTTGTTTATAAGTATTTGTATAACAGTCATCACATGATGGAAATATAGACCGCCTCATTTTACCTCTACAACTCCATTCTGGTGTAGAATCCAAGAAATAGGGGATTTTTAAGAAATGAGCAATACATAATATTGCGTCTTTGTGGTAATCAATCATAGGACGATATACCTTTACTCCCATAATATCGTTTTCCGTTTTCATCGCCTTTAAATTAGTTATCTCGCGGCCACCCCGCATGATATTATTAAATATGTTTTCACATATGTCATCTTTATGATGAGCCAATAATACACCGGAACAACCGTATGTTTCACATAAATCTTTATAATATTCATAGCGTATAGCACGCGTTTTTTTCTCATATATATTTCGCTTTACATCTCCACGCTTAAAATCAATGTTTTTACAATCAAAATGAATATCCTTGATTGAACAATAGTCCGACAGGAAATCACGTTCAGATATACTCTCCGCTCGATTATTATAATTAATATGACAGCAGAATAAATATAGATCTGTTTCGTTGTTTATATTATTATTTCTAATATCCAGCAGAATTTCGGCGAGAACCATAGAATCTACGCCTCCACTCAATGAAATAAGAATGTTCGTTATTTTATATGTATCAATAAATTTTAGAACAGAAACATAGAGTGGACAATTTCGAATGTCTATAAAATCCACAGTGTCGTGAGGAAGTTCAAGAATGGAGGCATACTTATTAGATAGATCATTCATAATCAGTGATTCGTTAATGCCTCCTTTTGTGGTAATTATATAATATTCAATTTTATTAGATAATTATTATATTTTATTTATTCAAATAGTCAAGCACGCTTAAAATAACTTTCTCTTGATCTGATATTTTTTGAAATACTATGTTTTCATTCAGTTTGATTTGCATAATGGCGTTGTACATGTTTTTACAAATCACTTGGCATCCATCGTCGAATATTTTAATATCAATTATGAATCCACCATTTGATAATTTTGGTATATTATCATCTGTAATTTTTATCCATCGAATATAACTGCCATATTTAATATCTTGTAGTTCATCAACAAACCTATAATTTTTCAGCTTTTTCATTAAATTATCGAAGGTCTCTTTATCTAAGTCTAATAACTTTAACATGTTTCTTTTTTCTTCAAGCACTTTTTGAGAATTTAATTTCATAATAGATGTATTTTCTTCGTTATCAAGCGCTTTTAATAGACTTTCGTCATTCATATACTATCCTATCATAACATATTATATTTAATTGCTTATTTAACTATAGTTATTTATTGACTTTTATATTATTTTTTTTTTTTTTTTTTTTTTTATTTTTTTTTTTTTTTTTT
>Ga0209092_10000652_pt1 | contig 34849 bp, 36 predicted proteins | sample FraStrMetagenome_FD_187446 | JGI IMG/M metagenome (GOLD analysis project Ga0209092, IMG submission 187446) | Marine eukaryotic phytoplankton communities from Arctic Ocean - Fram Strait ARC3M Metagenome (SPAdes) (version 2) | ecosystem: Environmental > Aquatic > Marine > Oceanic | place: Fram...
AAATTTTTCTTAGTCCGGATTGTAGACTGAAACTCGTCTACATGAAGTTGGAATCACTAGTAATCACAAATCAGAACGTTGTGGTGAATATATGTCTTAGCCTTGTACACACCGCCCGTCACATGCAGGAAGTTAGTTTTATTTGAAATCTTGAACAAAGTATAATTTTTAGAAAATTAAGATTTATATTTTTCAAGATTATTACAAAATTAATAACTTGGATGAAGTCGTAACAAGGTAGCTGTACGGGAACGTGTAGCTGGAATATAAATGAAATAGTTCAGTTGGTTAGAACGTTGGAATCATAATCCAAATGTCAGGGGTTCAAATCCCTTTTTCATTAAAATTTAAAAGGAAAGGTGACTGAGTGGTTTATAGTGTTGGTTTGCTAAACCTCTGTGTATTTTAAAAATACACCATGGGTTCGAATCCCATTCTTTCTTTACTATTTTTCATTATGTTAGAATTTATTTTAAATCAATTATATTTTGATAATATCTTATTATTTATTTTTTCAACTATTTTAATACTAAGTGCTTTAGCTATAATTACAGTACAGAATTCTATTTACTCAGTTCTTTTTTTAGTGTTAAATTTTGTTACTGCTGCCGGATTACTTTTTTTATTAGAATGTGAATTTTTATCGTTATTGTTTATTGTAGTGTATGTTGGTGCAATTGCAGTTCTATTTTTATTCGTTGTTATGATGCTCGATGTTAAAATTTTGGAAAGTCCCAAAGATTTATTTAAATACGTACCTGCAGGGAGCTTCATAGGTGGCATTTTTTTAATTGAAATATCTTTAGTTATAGGAGGTACTTTCAACAATAACCCATATAATCACACGAAAATAGGATCTCAATTATCAAATCAACGTAGTAATTTATACTGTAAACTAGACTTTTTCACAGATATTGAAGTTTTAGGTCAAATTTTATATTCTTACTACATAGTACAATTTTTGGTTGCAGGTTTTATATTATTGCTTGCTGTCATTGGCGCCGTTGTATTAACCATGAATAATAACTCTCAAAACACAAAAAAACAGATATTTTTTAAACAAATATCTAGAAATTACAAGACAGTACTTCTAACGTAAAGAGCTTTCAACATGACAAATCTTATATTATTAAAAAATGTCGTTATTTTACCTGAATTATTTTTGGGATTAAGTATTGTTTACTTATTACTGTATGGTTCAATTATTAGTACGACTAAAACATATCCCTTAATTCAAAAATTAATATTAAATATTTCAGTCTTAGTTTTATTTTGTTGTATTTTCTTATTATACAACGATCAAGTGTTTTTCATACAGAAATCACTCGTTTTTTTCAATGATACAATTATTTGCGATTATTTAGCATTTTTTTCTAAAACTGTAATTGCAAGTTTTTCATTAGTATGTTTTTTAATGATTAATTTTTATTTAAAGGATCAGAAAATAAATCAATTTGAGTATTTAATTGTTATTTTAATTGCTATTTTAGGATTTTTTTTACTTTGTTCGTCGAATGATTTGATTACAGCTTATCTTGCAATAGAACTTCAAAGTTTGGCTTTCTACGTAATGGCGGCTTTTAAAAAAAATTCATCTTTTTCTGTTGAAGCTGGGCTGAAATATTTTGTACTAGGGTCTTTTTCGTCAGCCTTGCTACTTTTCGGCTTTTCTTTAATATACGGTCTTTTAGGAACTTTAAATTTTGAAGATTTTAAAAGCTTATGGTATATGCAGTTACCGGGAAATTTTGGTGATTGCGAATTGTTAATTAAGTCCTCATTTTTTGATCAAGCATTATTAAAATTAGCATTAGTATTAGTATTAGTAAGCCTTTTTTTCAAATTAGCAGTAGCGCCATTACATGTATGGTCTCCCGATGTATACGAGAATTCTCCGACAAGTTCTACTATTTTTTTCGCAGTAGTTTCCAAATTAGGTGTTTTAGTTTTAATTATTCGTATGTTCCAACACAGTTTTCATGGTTTTATATACACATGGAATTACTATGTTGTAGGTCTAGCTGTTCTTTCGGTTATTTTAGGCTCTTTTACAGCAATTGAACAAAGAAAACTTAAAAGTTTACTTGCATATAGCTCAGTGAGTCATGTAGGATATCTTTTAATTTCTTTTAGTACAGGCACTTTAGAGGGTTTACAGAGTTTATATGCGTATATATTCATATATATGTTAGCAGGACTGTGTATTTGGTCTATTTTTTTAATGTTAAGATCAAAAACTTTTTATTCTAAAAAACATAATAAAGATTTAACGGATTTTACTCTCTTAGTAAGATCTAATAATGTTGTATCTTTTTGTTTTGCGGTAGTACTACTTTCTGTGGCAGGTTTCCCCCCTTTAATAGGATTTATTACAAAAATGGGTATTTTCATGTCTGCGATTGAATCTTCTATGTATTTCGTCGCTGTTGTAAGTGTTTTAACTAGTGTAGTCTCCACTTTTTATTATATACGTATCATCAAGATAATATATTTTGAAAAAGCACTTGTAGGAAATCTATTTCACCCGTTATCGTTTATTGAACCATTCGTTGTAATCGTAACTTTCATATTATTTTCATTTTTATTTATTAACCCTACGTTACTTTATCTTGTTTCTTACAAGATAAGTCTTCTAGGATTTATGTAACTATTAACTCTAATACGTACCTGCATTTTTAGCTCAGCTGGATAGAGCAATAGCCTTCTAAGCTATCGGTCATAGGTTCGAATCCTATAAAATGTTATATATTATCATGATGTTTTTCAGTAAAAATATTATTTTTCATTTATTAATTTTACCTTTAGTAGGATCTTTTTTTCTACTTATAACTCCGTCTTGGAACAAAAATTTATTAAAAAGTATAGCTTTGTGTTTTTCAAGTTTGACATTCGTTACTTCTCTTGTTCTGTGGATAGTATTTGACAGGTCTACAGGGAATTTTCAGTTCGTAGAAAAACTTATGTGGCTACCGAATTTGAATTTAAACTTTACCGTCGGTATTGACGGGATTTCAGTCTTTTTCATTATTTTAACTACCCTGCTTATATTCCTATGTTTACTTACCAGTTGGAATAGTATTCATATTAATCTTAAAGAGTATTTAATATCTTTTTTAATAATGGAATTTTTTCTAATCGGAGTATTCTGCATTCTAGACCTATTACTCTTTTATATTTTTTTTGAAAGTGTTTTAATCCCTATGTATTTAATTATTGGTGTTTGGGGTTCTCGAGAAAGAAAAATTAGAGCAGCATATTTTTTTTTCCTTTATACTTTATTAGGATCTGTATTGATGTTGTTGGCAGTTATCTATTTATATTATCAAGTAGGTACTACTGATTATGAAATTTTATTATCGGTTTTATTTACAGTAAAGGAACAAAAATTTTTATGGCTAGCTTTTTTCGCATCTTTTGCTACAAAGGTACCGATGGTGCCTATGCATATTTGGTTACCTGAAGCACATGTAGAAGCTCCTACTGCAGGTTCTGTGATATTGGCTGGTGTTTTATTAAAATTAGGTACTTATGGTATTATAAGGTTTTCATTTCCATTATTTCCAGAAGCATCATTTTATTTCACTCCTTTAGTTTACTCTATCGCAGTTATAGGTGTCATTTATACTTCTTTCACGGCTATACGACAGACTGATTTTAAACGAATAATAGCCTACACTTCAGTGGCTCATATGAATTTAGTTATTGTTGGTATATTCAGTTTCAACAGTATTGGTTTAGAAGGGGCTATATTACAAAGTTTAAGCCATGGTTTCGTGGCTAGTGCTTTATTTCTGCTTATAGGTGTGGTCTATGAAAGACACCACACCAGAATGGTTAAGTATTACGGGGGTCTTGTCCATGTAATGCCCGTTTATATATTCATTTTTTTATTTTTCACAATGGCTAATATAGGCTTACCTGGTACAGGTAGTTTTATAGGAGAGTTTCTTATTTTAGTGGGGTCTTACCAACTAAATACAACTATAACTTTTTTCAGTGCTACAGGTATGGTCTTAGGTGGATGTTATTCTTTATGGTTATTTAACCGTATCGCTTATGGAAATCTAAAAACTCAGTATTTACATGATTTTGTTGATATTGGTAAAAGAGAGTTTTTAATTTTCTTACCTTTACTAATCAGTACTTTAATTATGGGTCTATACCCGAATATTTTTCTAGACCCAATTCACATGAGTGTTAATTTTTTATTAGAGCAAATGAATGTGTAATCCATTTTTATATCGTTCTTATCGTCTAGTGGTTTAGGACATTACCCTTTCACGGTAATAACACGGGTTCAAATCCCGTTAAGGATATTTCAAGTTAAAAAGTAATGTCATTAAAAAAAAAGGATCTAAAAAAAAAAATAAAAAATTTTACTATAAATTTTGGTCCGCAGCATCCTGCGGCCCACGGAGTATTACGTCTTGTTTTAGAGTTGAAAGGGGAGGTTATCTGCAGAGCAGATCCGCATATAGGTTTGTTACATAGAGGAACCGAGAAACTGATTGAATATAAAAATTATGTACAAGCTCTTCCGTATTTTGATAGATTAGACTATGTTTCTATGATGTCTCAAGAACATTCCTATTGCTTAGCTGTTGAAAAGTTACTGAATTGTGAGGTTCCTTTAAGAGCTCAGTATATAAGAGTATTATTTGCTGAAATTACTCGAATTTTAAACCATCTATTAGCAGTAGGCTGCCATGCCATGGATGTAGGGGCCTCCACTCCTTTTTTATGGGCATTTGAAGAAAGAGAAAAGTTAATGGAATTTTACGAACGTATTTCAGGCGCTAGAATGCATGCAGCTTATTTCAGACCTGGTGGAGTACACGCTGATTTACCTAAAGGTCTACTGAATGATATTTATATTTTTTCTCAACAATTCTCCACTCGTTTGGATGAAGTTGAGGAGTTGTTAACAGAAAACAGAATATGGAAACAACGATTAGTGGATGTTGGTGTTGTTACTTTAAAAGATGCCGAAGATTGGGGGTTCAGCGGTGTTATGCTACGAGGGTCGGGTACCAATTGGGATTTACGAAAAACACAGCCTTATGATATCTATAGTAAATTAAAGTTTAAAATTCCTGTTGGATCAAATGGAGATTGTTATGATAGATATCTTGTACGAATACTAGAAATGCGAGAATCACTTCATTTAATAGAGCAGTGTCTTAACGAAATTCCTAAGGGTATTATTATTACAAATGATTCTAAGCTAACTCCACCGAATAGAAAGGATTTAAAAACTTCAATGGAAGCTTTGACACATCACTTCAAATTATACACTCAAGGATTCACCACAAATAAAGGAGAAACATATACAGCAAGTGAAGCACCGAAAGGTGAATTCGGTGTCTATTTAGTTTCAGATGGATCTAATAGGCCGTACCGTTGTAAAATAAAGTCCCCAGCTTTTAGCCATTTACAAGCATTAGATTTTATGTCGAAAAATCATTTAATTGCAGATGTTGTAACTATTATAGGTACACAAGATATCGTTTTTGGAGAAGTGGACAGGTAATAAGGTTATATGAGCGTAGTTGTAAAAGGTTTAACAGTATTATCTAACGGAAGTGTCATTTTCGAATCTAAAAATTACACGAAATCGTCTTTCAATAAAAATTATAGCTTCATTAATAAAGATTATAAAAATTCATTTCATTGGAAAGATTTAAGCTATTCTAAATCTACATTAAGTATAGAAAATTCTAAAGAATTATCGAATTATAGAAAAAAATTTTTTTAAAAATATAAACTTTTATTAGATGAAACATAAATTAACTTTAAATTTAATACAAATATTAACAAAAATTATTCCTATATTAAAAATACAAACTTTTTCAGATGAAATTGTAATTTTTGTTAAATCGGAGCATTTAATAGACACGCTTTTCTTCTTAAAAAATCATGTATCCTACCAATTTACTATACTAACCTCCATCGCGGGGGTAGATTACCCAGAAAAATCACATAGATTTGAAATTGTTTATGATCTTCTCAGTGTCACATTCAACCGACGATTAAGACTTAAAGTTGTTGTTAATGAACTTGAATCTGTCAATTCCTGTGAAAAAATATACCCAGCAGCAAATTGGTTCGAGTGTGAAATATGGGATATGTTTGGTATTTTTTTCAGAAACCATAGTAATTTAAGAAGAATACTTACTGATTACGGTTTTGAAGGTCATCCTTTAAGAAAAGATTTTCCTCTTAATGGTTATATTGAAGTTCGGTATAGCGAGAACCATAAAAGAGTGATTAGCGAATCAATTGAATTTTCACAGGAGTATAGAACATTTAACTTTTTCGGTCCTTGGAATAAAAATTAATGAAAAGTACTGTTCAAAAAGATATAAAAAAAAGAAAATTGGTGTATAGTGTTGAAGATAAGGTTTTCATCTTAAATCATTTAAATACAAATGCTCGTTTAAAAACTTCGATTCGATTAAGTGTTACATTAAGATTATTTAATTTATCTTCTAATAGTTTTCAAAATAGGTTAGTTAGCAGATGTATTTTCACATCAAGAAAATCTAAGTTACATAAAAATTTCAGATTTTCAAGATTATTTTTTTTAAAAGCTGCCAGATTAGGCTTAATTTCAGGCCTAAAAAAATCTAAGTGGTAAAATTTCGCATAGATTAAGATGTAGGGTTAAATTCCAATTTAATTTATTATTTTAAAATACATGGCAATTTATGATGGCATAGCTCGTTGGTTTTTTTCAACCAATCATAAAGACATTGGTACGTTATACTTGATATTTGGTGCTTTTTCAGGTGTTGCAGGTACTACTTTATCCATTTTAATTAGAATGACTTTGTCATTACCTTCAAGTCAGTTTTTAAGCGATAATTACCATTTATACAATGTAATTGTAACAGGACATGCGTTCGTCATGATTTTTTTCATGGTAATGCCTACTTTAATAGGTGGTTTTGGTAACTGGTTTGTTCCTTTAATGATAGGTGCTCCAGATATGGCATTTCCAAGAATGAATAATATTAGTTTTTGGTTGTTACCACCATCTCTTCTATTACTTGTTGCTTCTATGTTAGCTGAAGCTGGTGCAGGTACAGGTTGGACTGTATACCCACCTCTTTCTAGTGGTAATTCTCATTCAGGCGCGTCAGTTGATCTTGCTATTTTTAGTTTACATTTATCAGGAGCTGCATCTATTTTAGGTGCTATAAATTTTATTTGTACTATTTTAAATATGCGTGTTAAAGGTTTATTCATGCACAGACTACCGTTATTTGTATGGTCAATTCTTATTACAGCTGTTTTATTACTATTATCCTTACCTGTTTTAGCAGGTGCTATTACTATGTTATTAACAGATCGAAATTTTAACACCACTTTTTTTGACCCTGCAGGTGGTGGAGATCCTGTGTTATATCAACATTTATTTTGGTTCTTCGGCCATCCTGAGGTATATATTTTGATATTACCAGGTTTCGGTATTGTTAGTCATATTATTGTAAGTACAGCAAGAAAACCTATATTTGGGTACTTAGGTATGGTTTATGCTATGTTTTCTATAGGTGCTTTAGGTTTTATTGTATGGGCACACCATATGTATACTGTAGGCTTAGATATTGATACAAGAGCTTATTTCACAGCAGCTACTATGATTATCGCGGTTCCTACAGGAATTAAAATTTTCAGTTGGTTAGCAACCTTGTGGGGAGGTTCAGTTGAAATAAGAACTCCTGGGTTGTTTGCATTAGGTTTTATTTTTCTATTTACTATTGGAGGGTTAACAGGAGTTGTTTTAGCAAATTCAGGTATCGATATAGCTTTACATGACACTTATTACGTGGTTGCACATTTTCATTACGTTTTGTCTATGGGTGCTGTTTTCTCTATGCTAGGAGGAGTTTACTACTGGTTCGATAAAATTACCGGTGTAAGTTACTCAGAAGTACTGGGACAAATTCATTTCTGGATTTTCTTCATCGGAGTAAACATTACCTTTTTTCCAATGCATTTTTTAGGAATGGCAGGTATGCCAAGAAGAATACCTGATTACCCAGATGCTTTCTTAATGTTCAACCGAATAGCATCATACGGGTCTTATATATCAGCGTTTTCTGCAGTATTCTTTTTCTACGTAGTTTTAGTAGCTTTTACTGAAGGTAATATTGTTAAATCTAAAAAAACTATCTCAGTAGATTAAATTTTTTATCAATAGATAACAGATTAAATTTTCTGTACTATTTGTTTTCAGTTCTTCATTTAATCATTCATATATGAAATCATCAAATTTAAAAAATACTACACATTTTAAAAATTTTCCTGCAAAAAATTATCAATCAAATTTCATGGCTTTTTTCGTCACGAAAAGTGTTAGATGGAATAAAAATTATTTACTAGCTTTTATGGATAGTCATTTAATACATTACCCGTCTCCTATTAATCTTTCTTATGCATGGAGTTTTGGGTCAACTGCAGGTATTTGTTTAATTATACAGATATTAACAGGAGTGTTTCTTGCAATGCATTACACCCCTAACGTTGATCTAGCATTTAGTAGTGTTGAGCACATTATGAGAGATGTTAATAATGGTTGGTTAATTCGTTATATGCACGCGAATGGTGCTTCTATGTTTTTCATTGTAGTTTACAGTCATATTTTTCGAGGACTTTATTATGGTTCTTACATGCACCCAAGACAGTTATTATGGTGTTCTGGTGTTATTATTTTCATTTTAATGATGGGTGCAGCTTTCATGGGGTACGTACTTCCTTGGGGGCAAATGAGTTTTTGGGGGGCTACTGTTATTACTAATTTAGCTACAGCGATACCTTTAATAGGTAATTCTATTGTTACATGGTTATGGGGAGGTTTTACTGTAGATAACCCTACATTAAATAGATTTTATAGCCTACATTTTTTGTTCCCATTTTTGATTGCGGGATTATCGGTAGTTCATTTAGCATTATTACATAAAGATGGGTCAAATAATCCTTTAGGAGTGGACTCGACTGGTGATAAAATACCATTTTATCCCTATTTTTTTGTTAAAGATTTATTAGCTTTTTTCGTATTTGTGTTTGTTTTTAGTTTTTTCGTATTATATTTTCCAAATGCTATGGGACATCCTGATAATTACATTCCAGCAAACCCGTTAGTAACTCCAGCGCATATAGTTCCTGAATGGTATTTCCTACCTTTCTATGCGATTTTACGTTCAATCCCTGATAAGTTAGGGGGAGTTGTTGCTATGGGAGGTGCTTTAGTGATTCTATTAATAATACCATTTATTAACACATCTGAAGTTAGAAGTACTACTTTCCGGCCTTTGTTCAAAATATTTTATTGGTTATTCGTAGCCGATTTTTTGCTCTTAGGATGGATTGGCCAAATGCCTGTTAAAAGCGTATTTGTCATAGTAGGTCAAATAGCCACTGTATACTATTTTCTATTTTTTCTAGTTCTGATCCCTGTTTTAGGGAATCTAGAATCAATGTTAGTTAGATATAATTTAATTAAATAGTTTATATTCCATGTTACTGACTCCATTAGAGCAATTTCAAATAATTTCTTTTTTTTCTATTAAATTGTTTAGTTTAGATTTCTCGTTCACCAATCTTTTCTTCATAAATGTTTTAGTTTTAGTAGCATTTAGTATTTTAATTTCATTTATAAGTTCAGACGATAGTTCTTTTTTCCTTATACCTAATAATTGGCAAACTTTAATCGAAACTGTTTATGAGACCGTTTCACAATTACTGTTCGACAATATAAACGTTGAAGGTGAAAAATATTTTCCATTTGTATCAGTTTTATTTTTGTTTATTCTATTAGTTAATTTAATAGGTTTAGTGCCATACAGTTTTACTATTACAAGTCATTTGATAGTAACATTTACTCTATCTTGTGCGGTTTTCATCGGTGTAAACATTATATGTATAAAAATTCATAAAATTGAAATTTTATCTTTATTCATTCCGTCAAATACATCTTTTGGTTTAGCGTTATTACTAGTACCTATTGAGTTCATTGCTTACTTATTTAAGCCTTTAAGTTTAGGTATTCGACTTTTCGCTAATTTAATGGCGGGTCATACTTTGTTAAAAGTTATAGTAGGATTTTCTTGGAGTATGTTATTATTAGAAGATGTTTTATCTTTTTTTCATATAGTTCCTTTGTTGGTACTAGTCGTTTTAATGGGTTTAGAGTTAGGTGTTGCTATGATACAGGCATATGTGTTCACTATCCTAACTTGCCTTTATTTAAATGATAGTATAAACTTACATTAAGATTAAAAATTAGGTAGTTTAGATACATATGATAATTAAGTTAGAGTTTAGATCTAAAAACTTGAGTTCCATGAACAATCTTTTAAAGTATTTTTTCAAATTAAATTTTTTACGTGATAACCAGAATATAAAAAAAAATAATAGTAAATTACTTAAAAAAGTATTATTTTCTGTCTTAAAATCCCCGCATGTAAATAAAAGTGCTCAAGAGCAATTTGAATCTAAAGAATATAAAACGTCACTTGTACTTTATACAAAAAATTATTTGAGAATTTTGATATTTTTAAAAATTTTCATTAATTCTGTCTGCTCCGATTCAAATGTACGGATTATATTTTTTATAAATAAAAATATTAAAGTTAAAGAGTTTAGAAGTAAATTCCATTTCAAAAAAATCGCGTCATGTTATTTAACGTATTTTGATTTGAAAGGGGGTAAGCTTTACTCTTCTCCTTTCAAAATTAGGTTTCAATAGCTCAGTAGGTAGAGCAAAGGACTGAAAATCCTTGTGTCGTCAGTTCAAATCTGACTTGAAACACTATAAGTTTTCAATGAATTTTCATTTATGGAACATGTTTTCTAACTTAAAAAATGGACAGTTAGCAAAAAAGACGTCTGTTTTTCAAAAAAAAAAAAAAATTTGTGCCCAGATTTTAAATATACTATGGGATGAAGGTTTTATTTTAGGGTACAAAACATCCGAATTAGATTCAAATTTATTTGAAATTTTTTTAAAATATAACCGTAACACCCCGTCAATTAATAATATCAAATCCGTATCCAAACCTGGTAAAAGAATATATTTTTCGTCAAAGCAAATATGGAAAAATGATGTTAATTTAGGTCTTATTATATTGTCTACTAATAAAGGTGTAGTATCGCTTCAACAATGTAAAAAATTAAATATCGGTGGGGAGCCTCTAGTTTTTGTATGTTAAAAAAATATAGTGTCAGAATACCTTCTAGTATTACTTATATTTATATAAAATCTAGGAATATAATTATTTTCAAACACCTTGGAAAAACAAAAATATGTAAATTAAATTTAATTTTAAAACCTGATTTAGATACTATCTATATAACAGATAATTTCGTTAATACTCAATCAAAATTTTTTTTTAAAAAGATAAAATCTTACAGAGGATTAGAGGTATCTACTTTAAAACAAGCTTTATTAGACCTTAATATAATTAAGTATAAGCAATTAAATTTAGTAGGGATTGGTTACAGGGCATTTATTCAACCAAAGACCAGAGTTTTAGTGTTAAAACTAGGTTATAGTCACGAAATTTTTATTAAAATACCTAGTTATTTAAAAGTAATTTGCCCAAAGCCTAATACTATTTTCGTTTCTGGATCTTCCATAGATCAAATAAATTTATTTATAAAATTAATTAGGTCATATAGAGAACCTGAGCCTTACAAAGGGAAGGGTATTCTTTATGAATACGAACAAATATTATTAAAAGAAGGAAAAAATAGTAAATAAATGAAAATAAAAAAATTGATTTTTAGTAAAACAAATTTTATGGCGGCCGGTTTGTTGCCTTTCAAATCTCAATTTGATTATAATGCTAATGAAAAATATCAAGTTAATCATTTCAAAAATTTAGAGTTTAATTTGAAAAAATTTTTTAAATTTATCTTTGAATTTCACAGGTATGATAGTACTATCGTTTTTGTAGGATTCCCGTGTGCTACTAAATATGATTTCAGACGTTTGTTTAAAAAATTCAAATACATCTCTTTGAATAAAAATATTTGGATAAATGGAACCTTGTGTAATTCGAAATCTTTGCTACCCTACGTTAATTCGAAAAAAATCGCAACCATGCTGAAAAAAAAAAATATAGTTTTTTTAAATCAATTCGGTAGTTTGATTAAACTAGAAAAAAATCCCGATTTGGTTGTTTTATTTGATAATTCATCTAATAAAAATATTATAAAAGAATGTCAAAAACTTAAAATCCCTGTAATATCATTTATAGGAAAAACTATGAATAAATCCCTTGTTATATCAAATGTGTTTAATTTAGAGAGAACTCATTATTCAAAACGATACTTGTCGAAATATATATATTTATTGCTTTCATCTGTTTTACATAGGTATTTAAAAAAGTCTGTCAATTAAATGGTAGTTAAAAAATCTTATTACAAGCCTTTATATAAAAAATTTATTCGTTTAAGAAAAAATATACAAAACAGAAAAAAGCTTTTAAATAAATTTAAGAAAAAAAAATGGTTAAATTTAATTACTTTTTTAAGAGTTTCGAGTCGACGACGTAAAAAAAATTTCAATAATTTCAATCAGCACAGTTTTTTCGTGCCTAAATTCGGCAACTCTTATAAAAGAAAATATCTAAATAATTTACTATTAAAACAAAGATTTTCATTGTTTTATGGTAACTTATCGGATAAAATTTTAAAACACAATATAAAAAAAGCAAAAAAAAGTATCAACAAGAATAAATTGTCGGTACCTCACATTTTATTGAATTTATTTGAGTGTCGACTAGACACTGTTTTGTATAGAGCTCATTTCTCAAAAAGTATCCGAGATTCACGGTTACTCATACAACATAAGCACGTCTTGGTTAATAACCAGCCAATGACTCTTAACACTTATGCCCTTAAACCTGGTGATATTATTACTTTGAAAGGAAAAGGAGTAGGTCTTGTGAATTTTAATGCCTACCGTTCTAATTTATGGCCTATTACGCCTAACCATCTACATGTAAACTATATAACATATCAAATAGCTTTTTTAAGTCAAGCGAATTCTTTTGAAATTTCAACACAGTTTCCGTTTTGGTTAGACTTAAATACTTTAGTTACATATAGGAAATATTAGCCAAATAATTTTTCTTCAATAGCTCAATTGGCAGAGCAAATGGCTGTTAACCATTAGGTTGTTGGTTCGAATCCAACTTGAAGAGAAGCTTATTGGAGACAGCCGGATTTGAACCGGCAACTTTATGTTTGCAAAACATACACTCTACCGTTGAGTTATGACCCCTAAAGATGATTATAAAAATTTTTTATAGTTATTTGAATCTTCTGTTTTTATCATATTTAATTTATTATCTATTAGATCAATTCTTTCAGAACTTACATGCAATTTTTTTAACCTAAATTTTTTAGTCTCTGCATATAAAGGTATTGTTTTTTCTATATTGTAATAATAGAAAACAGAAAATGATACTAATAATCCGAACACTTGAGCGCCTAAACTTAAAAGGTCAAATTGTGGGATTGAAAAAGGTAAGCTTATTTGGTGGAATTGGTAGACACGTCAGACTTAAAATCTGATTCTTTTAAAGGAGTATCGGTTCAAGTCCGATAATAAGTAATAATTAATCTAAAATTGACCAAAATGATGGAATTTGGTAGACATGCTAGGTTTAGGTTCTAGTTCTTATTAAATAGAGTAGGGGTTCAAGTCCCCTTTTTGGTAATATCACTTAATTAAATAATTATGCCTACTATTAGCCAGTTATGTAAAAAGAAAAGAAAATTGAAAAAATTGCCTAGTAAAGTGCCTGCTTTGAAAAAATCACCTCAGAAAAAAGGTTTTTGCTTGAAAGTATTTACTAGAACACCAAAAAAACCTAATTCCGCCATTCGAAAGCTTGTTAGATTAAGGTTGACAAATGGTATGAAAATTAATGCCTACATACCAGGAGAAGGCCACAATTTACAAGAATATTCTACTGTTCTTATTAGAGGCGGTAGAGTAAAAGATCTACCTGGAATTAAATACCAATTAGTCAGAGGTAAATATGATTTATTAGGGCTAAAACAAAGAAAAACTTCAAGATCTAAATATGGATCTAAAAAAACTGCCTAAATGGAAAACAAGTTAATTAGAACAATGTTTTTGAATTCACTGAATCAGGGCGGTAATAAATTTACTTCTGAAAAATTATTTTTGAAGTGTATAAAATTATTACAAAAAACTGAAAAAAAAAATTCAAAAAGCATAATAAAATTATCTATCAAAAATGTTAATATCGTTGCATCAACTACAAAGGTTAAACGTCGTAAAGTAACAATGTTAGTACCTTTCTTCCTGAAAAAATCAAAACGATTGTCTCATTCTGTGAGGTTAATAAGTGGAAGGTCTGGTAACGTCATTAAAAAAAGGGGTCATTCTTATTTATTGTTGGATAACATACTGGGATCGTCACAAAATAAAGGTTTAATTAAATCTAAAGTTAATAATGATCACACTGTTATTTTTACAAATAAAAATATGTCTCACTTTAGATGGTTTTAACTAAACAAGGTTAAACATTTTTCTTCATATATGCTTAATAGGACTTGAACCTAAACCCTTCGGGACCGAAATCCGACGCTCTATCCAATTGAGCTATAAGCACTAGTAAATTAATTTTATAATAAAAATGATACAACAACAAACTATTTTAAAGGTTTCAGATAACTCTGGAGCTAAATACGTTAAATGCATAAAAGTTCTAGGTGGTTTTAAAAGAAGATCTGCGTCTATAGGAGATATTATCGTAGTTTCAGTTGTAAAACTACGTAATAAAACTAGGCACAGCTCTAAAGTAAAAAAAGGAGAGGTTTACAGGGCTTTGATTTTAAAAACAAAAGCGTCCCAATCTTCAGCCAATATTTCAGGATTTAAAAATAAATTTGGTGAAAACACTGTTTGCTTATTAAACAAAAACGGAAAGCCTTTGTCCACAAGAATTTTCGGGCAAGTGCCCCGATCATTGAAAAAACACAAGTGGATAAAGGTATCCAATTTATCTTCGGGATTTATTTAATATTTAGGAACAACGCCATGAGACCTCTTTTATCTAATTACATAAAAAAAATTGTAGAATACGATTTACTAAACAAGTTTTCATACTCAAGTATAGGCGAAATACCTATTTTACACAAAATTGTTTTGTGTTTTGAGTATAAAAATCCTAGCTACAAACAAATCTTAAACTCATTATTGGTACTTAGTTTAATAAGCAATCGCACAAATATTTCTTTGTTAACTTTAAAGAACTCTAATGTTTCTTTAAAGCTAAGGTCAGGGAGCCCTGTTGGTTGCAAAATAACTTTAAAAGGAATAAACATGCTAGAGTTTTTATCTACGCTATTTTTGGTACTATTGCCTCAAGACAAAAAGTTTAAGGGGGTAAAAACCAAATTTAATCTGAAAGATGCAGTATCACTTAATTTTAGGTCATTATTTTTATTTGATGAATTAAAAAGCAATTATGCACTTGTGCGTGATTTAAGTAGCTTAAGTATCGTTATTGTCACGAGTGCAAATAATTTTTCAGAAATAGTTTTTCTACTACAGTCTTTAAAGTTAAGATTTATTCCATAGAATATTACAAATAAAAATCAGTTTTTTTGGTGAACGTAACTCAATGGTAGAGTGTAATCTTGCCAAGATTAAAGTTGAGGGTTCAAGTCCCTTCTTTCACTTTTTATTCAAAAGATTATAGGACAAGTGGTCGAGCGGTTTAAGGCGTTAGTTTTGAAAGCTAAAGTATTTTATTAAATACCGTGGGTTCAAATCCCACCTTTTCCTACAGACTTTTTAGTTAATCGTTAAATAGGTTATATAACATAAACGGTAATGTATGAAATTGCAAATTTTATAATGATGGTTCAAATCCGTCTTTAACCTTATATACAAAATCATGTTTTATTTTATAGTAGCTATATTATTAAAAGTAGTCTCAATTATTATCCCTTTATTAATTTCAGTAGCATATTTCACCCTAGCTGAAAGAAAATTAATGGGTATTATACACAGAAGAAAAGGACCAAACGTTATAGGGTTTGTAGGTTTATTACAACCTTTAGCTGATGGTTTGAAGTTATTTTCTAAGGAAACAATTTTACCCAGTAACTCCAATTTATTTGTTTTCTTGTTTGCTCCCGCTTTAACTTTTATTTTAAGTTTAATCGGTTGGGCCGTTATTCCTTTTTCCGAAGAAGTTGTATTATCTGACTTAAATGTAGGAATTTTATATTTATTCGCAGTATCATCCCTTAGTGTCTATGGTATTGTTCTAGCAGGGTGGTCTAGTAATTCTAAATACCCCTTCCTAGGGGCATTGAGGTCTGCTGCTCAGATGATTTCTTATGAGGTCTCTATAGGTTTTTTAATTATCAATGTATGTATCTGTACGGGATCTTTTAATTTAACTTCAATAGTATTATCGCAGGATAAGATTTGGTACTGCATCCCACTGTTTCCTGCTTTTATCATGTTTGGTATTTCTATGCTAGCAGAAACCAATAGGCACCCTTTTGATTTACCTGAAGCAGAAGCAGAGCTAGTTTCCGGTTATAACGTAGAGTATTCAGCAATGACTTTTGCGTTATTTTTTCTAGGAGAATACGCGAATATGTTGTTGATGAGTTCCTTCATTTCTATCCTATTTTTAGGAGGCTGGTTGCCACCTATAAATGTTCTGCCCTTCACTTTAGTGCCTGGAGTTGTGTGGTTTTCGTTAAAAATTTCACTTGGTGTAGCTTTTTTCATTGTAACTAGAGCAGCACTTCCAAGGTATCGATATGACCAATTAATGTTTATAGGGTGGAAATGTTTCTTACCTTTGTCATTAGGTTATATGTTGTTTACCGCAGGTGTTCTTATAAGTTTTAACTGGTTACCTTAAAAGAATTTTTACTGTGCATTAATATGAAGAGTATGTAGGTATACAACTCAAATATAATTACGGATAAGCTACCTATTGTTAGTTGGCTTATCAAGTCTGGGGGTGTTATTATTGACGCTAATATAAAGAAAACAAAGTAAAAATATTTACGTTGTTTCTTCATAAAGCTATTTAAATGTATTGATTTGTAGGTTATGAAAAATAATACGCTTATCAATAAAGTATTTAATAAGCATATTTTAAAAATCGATGTGACCAAGGCTAAGTACTCATTCAGTTTAGCTTCAAAAAAAAAGCTGAACTGAGCATCATTTAAACTTTTTTGTATACTCATAAAAAACTCCCAGCTCAAAGGTAATATCACGTAATAAATCAAAAAAAGACTTATGTACCAGATAATCGAAATTAAAATTAACATTTGTTTCATTAAAGCTGATTCTTTTGTATACATACTCGGTTTTAAAAATTTATATATATGATATATAAAAATAATTAAGCAAGTACTATTAGATGTCGTAATTAACAAATTTATATATGTATAAAAAAGTTCATTTAAAGTAGTATATATGAAATAAATAGGTTTTTCGTTTAATAGTTTGATGCTCGGTTTAATTAATACGTAGAGTAGAATATTTTTGTAATGGTAACCTACTGAAAAAGTTATGGCCCATGATAACGTTACCAGCATTAATCTAGTAATAATCTCTTTATAGTATAATATATATTTATTCATCGGGTGCAAAAGCAGTAGCTATTTAAGGGAAATAGTTCAGTTGGTAGAACATTAGTTTCCAAAACTAAGGGTCGGGGGTTCAACTCCCTCTTTTCCTGATATTTTCATATTTGAGTTTTACCAGGTTTAATAATTTTTTGGTATCACTAAATAATAAAACCCCCACCATCATTAAAATAATTAGTTGTATTATGCTTATTCTCATTTCAAATTTATTTATATGTGTTATATTTTTTATACAGGGCGCATAATTGGTAAAGGCTTATAGTTCAGGGGTAGAACGTACCGCTCATAACGGTTTTGTCGTAGGTTCAAATCCTACTAAGCCTAAAAACTTGAAAATCGGTTTGAATATGCCTACATTGATTAGGCACATTATTATCGTTTCTTTAGTCTTTCCTAATGAAGATAACTTCTAATAATTATAAAAATTATTTATTAAAAAAATTATTAAAATCCAATAAAGTACTGATTTTTTGTGGCTATCCTTTATGCAATGATTCCAGTAAATTAGAATTAGAACAGGATTTGAAAAAAAATGGCAGCACTTTTTACCTCTTGAAGAATAGAATTACGAATGTTTTCATTGAAAAAACGATTTTCTCTCTTTTAAGTAAAACGATTTGCGGTACCGTAGCTGTCGTAGGTGTAGACAAAAGTGACTCTTTCGATTATATTACGAAAAAATTTCCGGTATTTGCATTAAAAATTTCTAATAAATTGTATGTACCTAAACAGGCGTCAGGTTTGCATAGTTACAATTACCTTACTAAAATAAAAAGTTTAAATAATAACTTGCTGGCGTTAACTAAAAAAATATCTATCAACATAAATAAAATAAAATAAGAACATTTTAATTGAAGATACTATCTATAAATCAGAATAATGTGATTTGAACACATGACTTCCTGTTCCCAAAACAGGCACGCTACCGTACTGCGTCATATTCTGTTTTGAAGAGAGTAGGATTTGAACCTACGATGGATGTTATCCAACAGATTTACAATCTGCCACTTTAAACCCCTCAGTCATCTCTCCATTACATTCTTTTTAATTTTTTAGGCCTACATCCGTTATGAGGCAATAAATTGTTGTAGTGTATACTTTTTATAGAAACTTTTTCTTTCAATTTTCTCACAAAAAGTTTCTGGTCTTTCGTAATACCTTTAAATTTCAATAGCACGGTTTTATTATTCAAAAAATTAAATTTATAGCTAAATTGTTTCAATATTGTTATTAAAGTATATTTTTTAGTTTTTTGAGAACCTTTAAAGCCTAACACACCTGCGGTAAAATACCCTTTTAACCCCCCATTTTTCTCAGTTATGGTTATAGTGGTATTACTATTAGACGCATTTACGTTTATAATATAAGAAATAAGAGGTTTTTGGTCTAGTTGATAGTCGTTTCCGACTATTTCTATTCGTTTAGTACTATATTTAATGTCAAATTTTTTTTCATAGGGGGTACGCAACGTAACGTTGTGTCCAAGCTCACTACCGTTTGCATGTTTCTTGAGTTTTTTCGTGTATTTAATATTAGATAATATCATATAGTGTATGTTATTTTTCTCTTAGGATTTGTTTAAAAACTTTATTTTTATTTATTTTTACATTAAAATGTCTGTCAATGAAATTACACGAGTTCCTATATTAAAAAAATTTATATCTGGTTTCAAAAATAAAGCCGGAAAAAATAAATCAGGAAAAATTACGGTTCACCATAAAGGTGGTGGGCATAAAAGAAAAAAAAGACTTGTTACGTTTAATAGGTCATTTAATTCCGAAGGAATTTTAATGAACGTTGAGTACGATCCTAATAGAAATAGCTTTATAGGTGCAATTTATGATTATATTAATTCTAATTTTTCGTACCAATTACTTCCAAAAGGAGCTAAAATAGGTGATATATACAAATCAGGTGCAATATCTGATAATAAATTAGGTCATTCAGTATCTATCTCAAGTATACCTATCGGAAGTTTTATTTATAATATATCTATAAAAAAAAATTCGGGGGGGGTTTTAATTCGATCAGCCGGTGCTAAGGGGGTTTTAATTGAAAAAACTCCTGAATTTTCAAGGGTTAAATTAATTTCAGGGGAGCATAGACTCATACCTAATTATTGTTGCGCTTCTCTTGGGATTGTTTCTAATGAAAATTTTTTTTTAAAACCTATAAAAAAAGCAGGTCGGTCTCGTTGGTTAAATAAAAGACCTAAAGTAAGAGGTGTTGCTATGAACCCCATAGATCACCCACACGGTGGTGGTGAGGGTAAAACCTCAGGGGGTAAAATCAAACGAACACCTTGGGGTAAACCTACTTTAGGCGTCAAAACAAGAAAATCTACAAATAATTTAATATTACTGAATAGAAAATAAAAATTTTAGATGTCTTTTAAAAGATCCAAATGGAAAGGTATTTTGTTAAAATTTAATTATCACGACAAAATAAAAAATAATACTAAATTGCCCATAAGAATTTATAACAGAAACTGTATTGTAACACCTAATTGTTTAGGTCATAAATTTGAGATACATAATGGTATCAAATTTATCAAATTAATTGTTGTTGACAGAATGGTTGGACATAAATTCGGAGAATTTTCTTCCACAAGAAAAAAAAATATATTTAAAAAACAAAATTAAATGGGTCAAAAATCTAACTCTAACATATTGAGAGTAGGCATCGGTAACCGAACTTGGGACTCTAAATATTTAGAAAAAACAATAGAAGAATCTACATTTTTAGTTTATCAGGATTTAAAAATCAGAGATTTTATAGTTAGGTTTTTAAAATTACATGGGTTACTACTCTATAACTGTAATATCAATCGCACTGATGTCGTACTAAATATTCACGTGTCTTTTTTTACATTATTGAATTCTGTTCAAATTATAAACACTGTAAACGCATCAATTACAAAAGAACTTATTGACACTTCTTCTTTTAGTGATTTTAGTTCAGGTACTAGTACGTCAAAAAATAAAGTAGCGAGACAGCCTAGTGTTTTAAACAGTAAAAAAACATGGTATAAAACTAGATACAAAAAGAAAATAAATTTTCTTTCTCAAAATTTTATTTTCAAATTATTATCTAGTTTAAATAACTATTTGAAAAATAAGTACAGAATAAATTTAGTTGTTCAAAATCTAAACAAAGGTTTGTCAAGTAGGTTAACAAATTCTGAAGCAACGGAATTTAGAAATATTATTATGCAATTACGTGTTTATTTCAAATCTCCATTTTTTAGAGAAACTATAAACATATTATTAATTTCGATAAAAAATAAATTAAAATCTAAAATATTAACTGAGTTTATAGCCCTTAAATTAAGCGGTATGAAAAGACATAATTATTTTTTAACTTTTTTGAAAAGAACTCTTGTTTTAGTTATCAAATCAACACATTTTGAAATAAAAGGGGTAAAATTAAAAATAAAAGGAAGATTTAATGGTGTTCCCAGATCGAGTACACGATTAATTCAAGTAGGTAAAGTACCTCTACAAACTTTAAAATCCAAAATAGACTACAGTAGTACGACGTCCTTCACGGCAAACGGTACCTTCGGAGTTCAATTATGGATTTTTTAAATAGATCGGTTTATATAAAATAATGTTTCAACCTAAAAAAACTAAATATAAAAAGACAAGAAAAGGAAAATTACCGAAATTTAATTTCAAATCTAACAGTTTAAATTTCGGTACTATAGGATTAAAAGCTACAGAATCTGGATTAATAACCTCAAGACAAATAGAATCTGCTAGACAAGCTATCAATAGAAAAATTGAAAGAAGAGGAAAAGTTTGGGTAAGAATTTTCCCTTCTATATCAGTAACATCTAAACCGGCGGCCGTTAGAATGGGGAAAGGAAAAGGAGCTGTGAGCCATTGGGTTGCAAAGGTCGGTTCAGGTACCGTCATTTTAGAATTGTGCGGTGTGGGCAATCATATTTCCATTCCAGCATTAAAAACAGGAAGTGCTAAATTGCCTCTCAAGACTAAAATAGTGTATTAAGCATTATTTAATTTATTTCTGACAAAAAATTTTGATTAAACTTCTTCGAAGATTAGTTTACGTTTCATACATTTGTGCTTATAAGCACGAAATTACAAAAAATTTATGGTTTTATTACAATCAGCTAAATTTTTAGGAGCAGGACTAGCTACAATCGGCTTAGCAGGAGCAGGAGTAGGTATTGGTACCGTATTTGGTGCTTTAGTACTAGGTATTTCACGAAACCCTTCTTTGAGAGATGAACTATTTAAAATGGCTATTTTAGGATTTGCTTTAACTGAAGCTATTGCTTTATTTTCATTAATGATGGCATTTTTAATTTTATTCGCTCTTTAATTTATTTATTATAGTTCTTCAGAGTAAGTAGCTCAGTTTGGTAGAGCATTGGACTTTTAATCCACAGGTCCTGGGTTCAAATCCCAGTTTACTCATTTAAAATTTAGCAGAAATGATTCTTACTAATTTAAATTTTATATTAGTATTAACCACGGCCTTATTTTCTATAGGAGCTTTAGGGTTAGTACTAAACCGTAAAAATATTCTAATTATTATAATGTCCATCGAATTAATGTTATTAGCAGTCAATTTAAATTTCATTGTTTTTTCTATTTATTTAGATGATGTTTTAGGTCAGCTTTTTGTACTTTTCATTTTAACAGTTGCCGCGACAGAATCTTCTATTGGTCTCGCTATTTTATCTGTATATTATAAAGTTAAAAATACAATTATTATTGAAAAAATAAGAACAACTAAAGGATAACTTTTCACAGAATAAATTTTAAAAATGAAATATTTTTTCATAAATAATTCTAAAATTAATTACGTACCAAGCAATAGATCTATTATAGAATATTGCGAAAATCTAAACATAGATATTCCTCATTATTGTTACCACCCCAAACTTTCTATTGCAGGAAATTGTAGAATGTGTTTAGTTGAAGTAAAAGGATCTCCAAAACCAGTTATTTCTTGTGCAATGTCTTTATTGAATAAAATGGAGATATATACAGAGAGTCCGCTAGTAAAAAAATCTAGAGAAGGTGTTCTAGAGTTTCTCTTATTAAATCATCCATTAGACTGCCCTGTATGTGATCAAGGGGGAGAATGTGATTTACAAGACCAATCATTTGTTTTTGGTGTAAATAAAAAGCGATTTTATAATTACAAACGTATAGTTACAGATAAAAATATAGGTCCTATTGTTAAAACAGTTATGACCCGCTGTATTCATTGCACAAGATGTGTGAGATTTTCTGCGGAAATTGCTGGAACAGAACAATTAGGTACGTACGGCCGAGGGGTTAATAGTGAAATAGGTACTTATGTCGATAAAATTTTTAATTCGGAACTATCAGGTAATGTAATTGACATATGCCCTGTAGGAGCACTTACTTCTAAACAATACCCTTTCATAGGGAGAATTTGGGAACTTAAAAATGTTAATCATATCGATTATTCAGACAGTACATTATCTAATATCCAATTATATTTAAAATCGAATTCTGTTGTTAAAATATTACCAGGTTATGATCCAGATTCTAAGTCAAATAATTGGATTTCAGATAAAACAAGATTCTCATTCGATGGTATGTTTTCCCCTGAGAGGATTTCTAATGTCCTAATTTCTGGAGGTAATGATACTTACAGCAGTAATAAATTGTGGTCTAATATATTTGATAATATTGTTCATATCTTATATTTCCAAAACCACTTATCCAAACATTATTTAAGTTCTTTCAATATTTTTATTGTATTTAATAAAAATATTGAGATAGAAACTCTAACTTTATTATTACAACTTGCTAAAAATTATACATTTATTGCACTCAGAGTTAATGAAAATAGTGTACAAAATTCAAATTTAGATTCAAATTTTTTAATGAAAACAGGTAATTCTGTTAACAATTTACACCAGTCTGATTTATGTTTATTAATAAATATCAATACTAGATACGAAAACTCAACTTTAAACTTAAAACTTAGACAAAGGTTTTTGAAGGGAAATTTCAATGTTTTTTCAATAAACTCAATAACCGATTTGACTTTCCCTATAAAATCGTTAGGATCAAATCTTAAAGTTTTAAAACAGGTTATAGAAGGTAATCATGAATTTGCTAAAGAACTATCAGTTTCTTCAAATCCAACTGTTATTTTCTCTTCTGAACTTTTTAATCGTACAGACTCAAATGAGTTAGTTAACATCATTTCTTATTTAAAGAAGTTCACTTCTATATGCTACGGTAAATGGAATGGTTTTAATGTATTAAGTAACTATTCAAACGAGGTAGGCGCAAACTCTTTATCTGTGTTCAAAAAGTTTTCCATTTCCGACATGTCTAAGTATTCAACTGTCATGTTTATAGATAATGATTTTATTTTACCTAACATGACAAAATTAATAGAGTTAAAGTTATTAAACTATGTAGGTGACAGACAAAAAAATCAAGCTGTAATAGAAATACATAATATTTTTAAAGGAAAATTTATTCCTTTCATAAAAAATATTTTTAACAGTTTTGCTTATGTTACTTTACCCAACAAAATATTTTTTGAAAATAACGTTATCTTGCAAAACAATACAGGTAATTACACTAAAACTATTAGGGTATTAAACAATGACACACAAGCAAAAACTAATTGGCAAATTATACGGAAATTAAATTCTATTTTGATGACAAATACTATGTTTACAGATCAAGTAAATTACGATTTTCTCAAAACTAGGTTGCATCAAAATTTTATTGGATTTCAGTATCTACCCATAGTTTCAATTTCAAACTCTTCGCATTTTTATGGGGTTAAATTATCTTCAAGTTGTTATTCCACGATTAAAAAATCAAAATTTAAATTTTTTGAAACAAAAACTAAATTATGGCTAGATGATTTTTATATTGGAGGTAAGGATTTATATTCTAGATTTTCTATAGTAATGGTAGAATGCTCAAAATCTTTCAGATCAGAGTCTACCAATTTCAATTACATTAATTAAAAAGAAGACTATAAAAACCAAAGATCAAAATTTCAGGTTAAATTCCTGTTTTTGATATACTCAAGACAAAAATTACGATTCTTAAATAAATATGAACTATTCAAATTCAATAAAATCAATTTTTAACTTTAACACAAATTCTACTTTATTTTCTGTAGAGTATATACCTATTGCAGTTTTAATTCTGTTCGCCATATTCTTATCTGTCTTATTATTATTACTATCTTATTTCCTTTCTGTGCAAAACCCAGAAACTGAAAAATTATCTTCTTATGAGTGTGGTTTTGAGCCTTACGAAGACGCGAGGCATAAATTTAGTGTTAATTTCTATATTGTAGCTATTCTTTTCATAGTTTTTGATATAGAAGCAATGTATTTATTTCCTTGGAGTGTTTCTTTAAGCAATCTAGACATCTCAGGATTTTGGTCTATGATCGATTTTATAATAGAATTAGGTGTAGGTTATGTATATGTTATTTACATGGATGCACTTGATTGGGAGTAAACACCTTTTATTCATAAGGATTTGGGTTAAATACTTTTATATTTCTGACATGTGATCCGTAAATGAAGACGTTAGCACCAAGGTGTTACCCTTACTCCTTAATAAAACCGAAAAGATTACTGCATTCTGTTACGTTAACAAGTGAAGGATTTGATAAATGGTCTATAAAATAAAGAAAAATCCTCATTTCATATCGGTGATTATTACATTGAGACCACTACGAAACATAGGTTTAAATATTTAAAGTAAACAACATTTATATCCCTAAGGTATTGAAGTAAAAATTTATAATTAAAACAGTTGTTTATTAATTATGCGGTAGCCTAGCAAGGGTTATAAGTGGTCAAAAACTAATTTACATATAGAGATTTGCAAATAACAATAACAGTAGAATAAGCGAACAATTCACCAGACCCTCAGAGTATTTTCGAACCCATTAATTTATTAACTTTTTTTCAAGTAACACAGTTAAAACCCATATTTCGCATGAAAAATTTTTATGATGTAAATTTACATTAGAATTAGGTAATTTTAACAGAATAAATAAAAAAATTTTTATTTATTTATTTTTTTAAATCAATCCTATGAGAAGAGGTAAAATTAACCATAAGAATTTCCTATTTATCTCAAATACATTTCATTAGGCGTTAATAACTCAGTTCGGTTAGAGTGTTAGGTTGTGGTTCTAGAAGTCACGGGTTCAATTCCCGTTTATCGCCCTTGTATTTACCCTCATTTGTTGGAGTATAGCCAAATCTGGTAAGGCTCTCGCTTTTGGTGCGAGGATTTATAGGTTCAAATCCTATTACTCCAATACTTTTATGTATTTAAATTTAATTTTTTTACCTTTAATTGGATCTATTACTGCCGGAATGTTCGGAAGAAAAATAGGACCGAAAGGATCTGTATTAATTACAGTTTCTTGTTTGGGAATAGCATTTTTAATATCGTCTTTCATATTTTACGAGGTAGCTTTAAATGGTTGCTGTGCCTACGTCAAATTAACAAAATGGATAGATTCGGAGCTTTTCCACGTAGATTGGGGTTTTCAATTTGACAGTTTAACATCTATAATGTGTTGTGTTGTTACTTTTGTTTCTTTTTTGGTGCATTTGTATTCATCAGAGTACATGGCCAATGATCCACACTTATCTCGATTCATGTCTTATTTATCTTTGTTTACTTTTTTCATGTTAATATTAGTCACTGCTGACAATTTTGTTCAAATGTTTGTCGGTTGGGAAGGAGTTGGTTTATGTTCTTTTCTATTAATTAATTTTTGGTTTACTAGAATACAAGCGAACAAAGCCGCTATTAAGGCTATGGTTGTAAATAGGATAGGAGATTTCGGCCTTGCCTTGGGTATTTTCACTATTTTTGTGTGTTTCAAAGCTGTTGATTACGCAACTGTTTTTTCTATGGTCCCTTTTTTCGCAGAGGATGTTTTCGTGTTTTTGAATTTTGAGTTTAATTTAATTGATTTGATTGGATTCTTACTTTTTATAGGTGCTATTGGAAAATCGGCTCAGTTAGGTTTACATACGTGGCTACCTGATGCTATGGAAGGACCTACGCCTGTGTCTGCTTTAATTCATGCGGCGACTATGGTAACAGCAGGTGTTTTCTTGTTAGCGAGATGTTCTGCTATTTACGAGTACACCCCTTTTATATTAAATGTCATAACAATTCTTGGCGCGAGTACCGCATTTTTTGCGGCGACGGTTGGTTTAGTCCAAAATGATCTGAAAAGAGTCATTGCTTATTCTACCTGTAGTCAATTAGGTTATATGATTTTTGCTTGTGGTTTATCTAACTATTCTGTAGGAGTTTTTCACTTAGTAAATCACGCTTTTTTCAAAGCATTACTTTTTTTAGGCGCCGGTTCTGTTATTCATGCAGTCTCTGACGAGCAGGATATGAGAAAAATGGGTGGTTTAAAAAAACTTGTACCTTTCACTTATTCTATGATGGTTATAGGTTCTTTGGCTTTAATAGGTTTCCCTTTCTTGACAGGTTTTTATTCGAAAGATGTGATTCTAGAAGTTGCCTATGGTAAGTTTACAAGTGCAGGTCATTATAGTTATCTTTTAGGTAGTTGCGGGGCTTTTCTTACAGCTTTTTATTCAACAAGATTACTTTACTTGACTTTTTTATCTTCACCTAATGGTTATAAATCCATCATATGCTCGGCGTATGATTCCTCATATGCTATTATTTTTTCTTTGGCTGTACTATCTATACCGAGTATGTTTATAGGTTATTTAAGTAGAGATATGATTATAGGACTTGGTACTGATTTTTGGGGTAACTCTATTTACATTTTGCCTGAAAATATGAATTTAATAGATGCCGAATTCATTGAATACCGTTATAAAATATTACCTGTTTGTCTTAGTTTATTAGGTGCGTCCAGTTCTTTCATAATGTATACCTTCAACAAAGAAATATTATTTAAGTTAAAAACATCTATTGCAGGTAAAAAATTATATACTTTTTTAAATAAAAAATGGTTTTTTGATAAGGTATATAATGAATATCTTACTCAATCTTTGTTCAAATTTAGTTTTAATACTAGTTATAAACTTATTGATAGAGGTATTATTGAAATTTTCGGCCCTATGGGTCTAACTAATCTAATATCTAAAAGGGCATTAACTTTGAGGCAATTACAGTCAGGATATCTTTATCACTATACTTTTATTATTTTAATCGTATGCACTTTGCTTTTATGTACTAATCAATTCTGGCACATTTTCGGGGGTACAGTTAGTTTAAACTTATTCATTATTTTCTTGCTTTCTGCTTTTTTTTAATCAAAGAGCGCTTTGAAAATGTAGCTTAATTTGGTTAAAGCGTCAGCCTGTCACGTTGAAGATTGCGGGTTCGAGTCCCGTTTTTTTCGTTTTTCCTTATGAGTCGTTTCAATAACCTTTTTTTTAATAATAGAGATACAAAATTTAATAATGATAATTACAACTATATACAAACAAAACATTCTTGGCATTTAGTAGATCCTAGTCCGTGGCCTTTAGTAGCATCTTTAGGAGGTTTTTCCATGACTTCTGGTGGTGTACTTTATATGCATAATTATATAGGGGGCGGTAACTTACTATTAACAGGAGTTTTCATGATTTTGTACGTTATGTATACTTGGTGGAGAGATATAGTTCGTGAGGCCACTTTTGAAGAACAACATACGTTTTCGGTTCAGAGAGGTATGAGATTAGGTATGATACTTTTCATTGTTTCAGAGATTATGTTTTTTTTTGCGTTTTTTTGGGCTTTTTTCCATTCTAGTTTGTCACCAGCTTTTAACATAGGTGGCACATGGCCTCCTGTAGCTATTGCTGTTATACCTACTTTCGGTATACCTTTAACTAATACATTTTTACTTTTAAGTTCTGGGGCAACAGTTACTTGGGCTCATCATGCTATTATTGTTAGAGCAAAAAAACAAGCTTTATTTTCTTTAATTTTAACGTTAGTTTTAGCCTCTTTATTTACAACTTTACAAGTTGTTGAGTATTTAGATTCACCCTTTACCATTTCCGATAGTGTTTTTGGGTCTTGTTTTTTCATGACTACCGGATTTCACGGTGCCCATGTTTTTATTGGTACTATTTTCATATTTGTATCTTTTATTAGGATTATTTTCAATCATTTTACAAGCACCCATCATTTTGGTTTCGAAGCTGCGGCTTGGTATTGGCATTTTGTTGATGTTGTTTGGTTATTCCTATTTGTTGTTGTGTATTGGTGGGGTGGGATTTCTTAATGTATGTTGTTGCATTTTAACCTACTTAATATTCAAAGCCTATAACTCAGTCGGTTAGAGTATACGCCTGATAAGCGTAAAGTCAGTAGTTCAAATCTACTTAGGCTTAGATTAATTTTTGATAAAATAGAGCAGTGGTAGCTCATTAGGCTCATGTCCTAAAGGTCAAAGGTTCGAATCCTTTTTTTGTCAATTTACCTGAACTTCAGTTACAATCAAGAGTAAATTTATTTTAAATCTATTTTTATAAAATACTAGTTTTTGGGAATTGTAATTTAGATTTAAGTAGTCTTTTTCTATTTAATTATCTAATTAAAAAGTGATATTTATTTTTGAAACTCAATTAAATAATTTCAGTACTTTATCCAATGCCTTAACCAAAATTTATGGTGTTAATTTATCTTCTTCTATTTATTTCTGCAAGAAACTTGGGTTTGCAGGTAATATTAAATTATCTGATCTTTCAGAAGATCAGATTCAACAATTAAGTTTATCTATTGAGAGATCAGGTTTTAGTATTAACGCTGATCTAAAAAACATTAAACGGACGGCTTTAGACTCTTTAATCAATATAAAAGCATACAGAGGTTTAAGAAGACTATCTAAACTTCCTGTTCGAGGACAAAGAACCCACACTAATGCCAGAACAAGCAGAAAGCTTAAGTAATTAGCTCAATTGGTAGAGCGTTTCGCTTACAACGAAAATGTTATTGGTTCGAGTCCAATATTATTTATTATTTTTTATAAAATTTATTTTCACAAATAAATTTTAGTTTCTTTACTTATGTTAAAAACAAACTTATTTTCAAACGAAAAAAATTATATATTTATTTCTAGTGTAAACTTATTCGTATTCTCATTTTATAATGCTTATTTAGATTGCCCTGTTGAATATCAAACTTCTTTTAGTGAATCAGCTTCTCCAACCATGGAGGGTATCGTAAACTTTCATAACCATATTATGGTTGTTTTAACGTTCATAGCAGTTTTTGTTGGGTGGTTACTTATTAATTGTGTCAAATACTATTCTGAATTTGAAGTGAGTACGCCCACACAATTTACACATTCAAAAGAACTGGAAATTATATGGACTTCAGTTCCTGCATTAATTTTATTATTTCTAGCCACACCTTCTTTTACATTATTATATTCTATGGATGAGATAGTAGATCCTGAACTAACTTTAAAAATTTTAGGTCATCAGTGGTATTGGGGTTATGAAATGTCTGAATATAATACATGTTTTGGCGACGTAAACTTGCAGTACAATTGTTATATGATGTTATTGGATGGGTTACCTGAGGATAAAAAAGGTTACTTTAGACTCTTAGAAACAAACAGACGTATATTATTGCCTACCGATACTCATTTAAGACTATTAGTTAGTGCTGCTGATGTTCTGCACAGTTGGACAATACCTTCTTTTGGTGTAAAAGTTGACGCGTGCCCTGGACGTTTAAATCAATTAAATCTTTACATTAAAAGAACAGGTTTATTTTTTGGTCAGTGTAGTGAGATTTGTGGTGTAAATCATGGTTTTATGCCTATTAGTTTATTAGGTGTAAATTCTTTCCAATTTAACTCTTTTATCTTAAATAGAGTTGAATTTTAGATTTTTTTCCATTTATTAATTTTATTAAAAAGTTTAAAAGGCATTAAGGGGATACCTATGACACCAAAAATTTATACACGGGCATTTTATATGAAAATCTACGTCGAGTAATATTAATTATTGTGATCCGTAGAAACCCGTAACACAGAAAACTGATCTTTTTATTTAAGATACTATTTTAAATTTAATAAAATAGTTTGAAATTTAGTGAATTGAAACATCTAAGTAACTAAATAAAAATCAATAGAGATACTGTTAGTAGTGGCGAACGAAATTGGTATAGACTTTAATGTAGGTATTTAACGTTATTTAAAAAATATTCCATAGAAGGTTTTTTAAGTCCTGTAAAATAATTATTTTATCTATGTTTTTAAGTAAAACGATACACGTCGTGTGTTGTTTGAATAATGGGGGCCCACCCTCAAAGTCTTAAAATTTTTGGTGATCGATAGTGAATAAGTACCGTGAGGGAAAGGTGAAATAGATCTTTAAAAGAATTGAAAAAGTTATTGAAACTTAATGCCGGCAAGCAGTTGGAGCTTTTTAACACATGTTTAAAGTGACAACGTACCTTTTGCATAATGGATCAACGAGTTTATTTTAGTGGCAAGCTTAAACTGTAAATAAGTGTAGGCGAAAACAAATTAAGTTGTAAATTTGCGTGTAAGTCTCTTAAATAAGACCCGAAACTAAGTGATCTAACCATGAGCAGGTTGAATTTTAAAAGCGGTAACGCTTATTGGAGGACCGAACCCGTGTATGTGGAAAAATACTGGGATGACTTGTGGTTAGGGGTGAAAGGCCAATCAAACTTAGAGATAGCTGGTTTTCTGCGAAATCTATTTAAGTAGAGCGTTTTTAAAACTTTATTCTAAGGTAGAGCACTCAATAAGTAATGGGGATGTAATGTTTTACTGAATTTAATGAAACTCCGAATATAGAATTTTAAAGGTTTAAAAATAGACAGACTATAAATGCTAAGATTTTTAGTCAAGAGGGAAACAGCCCAGATTATTTGTTAAGGTCCCTAAAAATAATTAAGTGAAAAAGAAAGTAAAAAAATAAAAACAATTAGCAGGTGGGCTTGGAAGCAGCCATCCTTTAAAGAAAGCGTAACAGCTCACTAATTTAATTTTTTAGCGTCGAAAATGTATAGGGACTTAAATTATTTACCGAAACTATAAATTAAAATAAACAATATTTTAATGGTAGCAGAACGTTCTGTAAGTCGTTGAAGAGATATATTTTTATATCTTCGAGATATCAGAAGTGAAAATGTTGATATGAGTAGCGATAAACAATGTGAAAAACATTGTCATCTTATGTTCCAGGTTTTTAAGGTAAAGCTAATCTTCCTTAAATTTAGAATCGGCCCCTAAGAAGAAGCACGAAAGTCTTTATTTGATGGGAAAAATTTTTAATTTTAATTTTTTCGTGACAGATTATAAATTATATTGGTATAGCTTGGCTTTTCATACAAGTATTCTAGTAATCTCAAGAAAAAGCGAAAAAAATTATTCTTATGTTTTTATTAAAAACATAGAATTGAACCGTACCCTAAACCGACACAGGTGAACAGATTTAGTAAATTAAGATGATTGAGTTAATTATATTGAAGGAACTCGGCAAAATGACTCCGTAACTTCGGGAGAAGGAGTGACTATTTTAGGGAAACCTTGAATAGTTGTCACAAAATCGAGGACAGCGACTGTTTATTAAAAACACAGGTCTCTGCAAATTCGTAAGAAAATGTATAGGGACTGACGCCTGCCCAGTGCTGTAAGATTAATAGTAAAAGTATACGCTTTGACTAGAACCCCCAGTAAACGGCGGCTGTAATTCTGACGGTCCAAAGGTAGCGAAATTCCTTGGCATTTAATTGGTGTCCTGCATGAATGGCGTAACGACTGTCCTACTGTCTCCAATATAATCTCAGTGAAATTGAATTCTCCGTGAAGATGCGGAGTACCTACGGCTAGACGGAAAGACCCCGTGCACCTTTACTATAGTTAAATATTGCATCAATCAATTTTATGTGTAGAATATGTGGAAAGTTTTTTTAAAATTTTTACGCTAGTAATTTGTATAAAACGGCAATTGAAATACCACTCTTAAAATTTTTTTGTTGCTCATTTTTTTAAGACAGTGTTTAATGGGTAGTTTGACTGGGGCGGTCGCCTCCTAAAGAGTAACGGAGGCGCGCTATGGTAAGTTCAAATTAAGATATATTAATTGTAGAGCGTAATAGTATATACTTGCTTGATTGTAAGATTGACAAATCGAACAAGGACGAAAGTCGGTTATAGTGATCCGATGATTCTGTGTGGAAATGGTCATCGCTCAACGGATAAAAGGTACGCCGGGGATAACAGGCTAATCACCCTCTAGAGACCCTATCGACGGGGTGGTTTGGCACCTCGATGTTGGATTATCACATCCTGAAGCTGAAGCAGGTTTCAAGGGTTTGGCTGTTCGCCAAGTAACGTGGTACATGATCTGAGTTTAGAACGTCGTGAGACAGTTTGGTCCCTATCTACCGTAGGCATTTTGAAAAATGAAAGAATTAAACCCTAGTACGAGAGGACCGGGAAAAGTAAACCTATGGTGTATCGGTTGTTAAACCATTAGCATAGCCGAGTAGCTAAGTTTATAATAGATAATTACTGAAAGCATCAAGTAAGAAACTAATCTTAAGATATTTTTTCAATAAAAACGTAAAAGATAATTACGTGATAGGTTTGGTGTGTAAGAGTCGTAAGACTTTTAGCTAACAAATACTAATTTAATATTTAACTTTTTAATATAAATAACCCACAGTAACTTTTATACATAGTTTAATTTAAAGTTTAGATTATAATCCAAATGAATTTTTTATTTTTTATATCAATATGAGTTTGATCCTGGCTCAGAATGAACGCTATTAGTATGCTTTACACATGCGAGTTTTATATTATTTTTATTTATAATATAGCGAACGGGTGAGTAGTGCGCAGAGAAATTACCTTTTAATTTAAGTGTAAAATAATCATTAATTATTTGTAGTTGATGTTTAACGTCGTATATTAATCACTATTTTTTCAATTTTTAATTAAATGTTATAAGATATGTCTGTGTAAGATTAGGTTGTTGGTAGTATTTCAAGACTTACCAAGCCTTTGATCTTTAGTTGATCTTAGAGGATGATCAACCACACTGGAACTGAGACAAGGTCCAGGCTAAATTTTTTGGCCAGCAGTGGGGAATATTGGACAATGAACGAAAGTTTGATCCAGCAATACTAAGTGAATGATGACAGCTTATCGGTTGTAAAGTTCTTTCATTAAATTTGATAATGACATTATTTAAAGAAGAAGTCCCGGCTAATCTCGTGCCAGCAGCCGCGGTAATACGGGAGGGGCTAGCGTTATTCGGAATTATTGGGCGTAAAGAGTCCGTAGACGGTATTGTAAGTTAATTATTAAAGTTTGAAGTTTAATTTTAAATTTGTAATTAATACTGCTTTACTTGAGTTTTAATTAGAAGAATAGAATTCCGTGTGGAGAAGTAATATTTGTAGATATACGGAGGAATACCTGAAGTGAAGACGATTCTTTATAAAAAACTGACGTTGAGGGACGAAAGTATAGGTAGCAAACAGGATTAGAGACCCTGGTAGTCTATACTGTAAACGATGAGTGCTAAAATCTAATTTAATTAAAATTAGGTTTCAAGTTAACGCGTTAAGCACTCCGCCTGAGGAGTATAATCGCAAGGTTGGAACTCAAAGGAATTGACGGGGGCTTACTATAAGTGGTGGAGCATGTGGTTTAATGCGATAATCCGCGCAAAACCTTACCAGTTCTTGACATAATTAAATAAAATATATAATGGTTATAGTTATATTAAAGTTATTATATATTTAATTACAGGTGTTGCACGACTGTCGTCAGCTCGTGTCGTGAGATTTTTGGTTAATTCCTTTAACGAGCGCAACTCTTACCTTTTTTTTGATATATATACTATAAATTAATAAGTATTTTTTCTAAAAGGTACGGTCAACTATAAGTTGAAGGAAGGTAAGAATTAAGTCAAGTCACTGTGGCCTTTATGAACTGGGCTACACACGTGCTACAATGGAAAATACAGTGTGTTACAATAATTACATAAATTGGAGTTAACCTTTAAAATTTTTCTTAGTCCGGATTGTAGACTGAAACTCGTCTACATGAAGTTGGAATCACTAGTAATCACAAATCAGAACGTTGTGGTGAATATATGTCTTAGCCTTGTACACACCGCCCGTCACAT
>Ga0209092_10000654_pt1 | contig 34807 bp, 37 predicted proteins | sample FraStrMetagenome_FD_187446 | JGI IMG/M metagenome (GOLD analysis project Ga0209092, IMG submission 187446) | Marine eukaryotic phytoplankton communities from Arctic Ocean - Fram Strait ARC3M Metagenome (SPAdes) (version 2) | ecosystem: Environmental > Aquatic > Marine > Oceanic | place: Fram...
TATAATATAGAAAAACATGTTAAATTAGTATATAAAATAAAGGTTAAAGACGGAATTGAACCGTCATCGTAAAATTTGCAATTTTATACATTACCGATTATGTTATTCAACCGCTAAATTTAACTATACAATAAAAAATTTAAGGAAAAGGTGGGATTCGAACCCACGGTATCTCGTCGATACTTTAGCTTTCAAAACTAACGCCTTAAACCGCTCGACCACTTATCCTCTTATAAAAAAGGCTTTAAATTCAAAAATTTAGTGAAAGAAGGGATTTGAACCCTCAACTTTAACCTTGGCAAGATTACACTCTACCAATTGAGTTACATCCACAGGGTATAAAAATTATATATTTACTTTTAGTGTTTTCATAAAGAATAGAAATTCAGAAAAATTTTTGGTACTTGTGACAAGTACTACACTCAGATTATTTAGATTTTTTAATAAGTTGTAATTACCTTTTAATTCATCAAATAAGAAAAGAGACTTGAAATCCAGGGATAGTGAACTCAAAAAAGTTTTCTTTGGTACAGATATACGAAAATGTTTATCTTGTGGTATCAAAATTAAAAATAAGGTAGTAATAAAATCCAGCATTTTTAATTTCCTTAGCGTGACTTTACAACCGACAGGACTTCCTGCCCGAAGTTTTAAGACAACGTTGGACTTCTTCAAAGTTAATAAACTGGGCTTTACTTTACTAATCAGTTCAAGAGCAATCAGAGAACTAAGTACTTGGCGATAAGTCGGCGTTTTATACTCAAAAGACAATACTATTTTCTCTAAACGAGGGATATCTGAAATGTTTTTGTAGTTAAACTGCTGCACAAAATCGTACTTTGATAAATTTTTAATATATAAACGTAGGAATTTCATTATAAGCTTTGTAAATTATTTAAATAAGCCCTGGAGATAAACTGGATATTTTTATCCACTTATGTTTTTTCAATTCAAAGGGTACTAAACTGAATATCCGAGTCCCTAAAGGCTTTCCTTGTTTATTTAAAAGACACACTACGTTCTCTTTGAATAGCTTTTTAAAGCCCGACTTACGAGAAGTGCTGTTTTTAGTCTTTAATATTAAAGCTCTATAAACCTCGCCTTTTTTTACTTTAGAGTTAAATTTAGATTTATTACGCAATTTAACCACTGAAACTACAATTATATCGCCGGTGTAAGCGAACTTGCGTTTGAATCCTCCTAATACTTTAATACATTTAACGTGTTTCGCTCCTGAATTGTCAGCAACTTTTAAAATAGTTTGTTGTTGGATCATTTAAAATTAATTTATGTAAAATCAAAACTGAAAGTGCTTATAGCTCAATTGGATAGAGCATCGGATTTCGGTCCCGAAGGTTTTAGGTTCAAGTCCTATTAAGCATATTAATTAAAAGTAATTTTATTTTAAAACCATCTGAAATGGGAAAAATTTTTATTATTGAAAGAACTCTGATGAAGATCTTTCACTTTGGATATAACTAAACCTTTGTTTTTAGAAGAATCTAGAATCTCCTTTGAAAAGTTAAAAGAAAAATTACTATTGTTTGCATCAGAACTTTTAACTATTAATTTGATAGACTTGGATAATCGTTTAGATTTTTTTAAGAAAAAAGGTACCGAAGTAAGAACTTTTCTTCGTTTTACTCTCGTAACGTCTAATACTGGCGAAACGTTTCTAATAGAGACTTTTAATATTAACTTAGAATTCTTTGAGACAATTTTTTGTAGTTCTCTTAAACTCTTATTAAACAATTTTTCGGAGGTGTATTTTTTGCCTTTTGAAGTTAAAAAATTTAAAATGATTGACTTAGTAATAGTCATAATTACTTAAGAAGGTTTTTTACTACCGTATTTAGAACGGGAAGTTCTCCTTTGTTTTAAACCAGATAAATCATACTTTCCTCGAATTAGCTGATATTTTATACCAGGTAAATCTTTAACTCTACCTCCTCTTATTAACACGGTAGAATATTCTTGTAAATTATGTCCTTCTCCTGGTACATAGGCATTAACTTTAATATTATTTGTTAATCTTAACCTAACTAATTTACGTATTGCTGAATTAGGTTTTTTAGGAGTTCTGGTAAAAACTTTTAAACAAAAACCTTTTCTTTGAGGATCTTTAGTCAAAGCAGGGACCTTACTTACGTTATTCTTTAATTTACGATTTTTTTTACATAATTGATTAATAGTAGGCATTTATACTCTAATATTCTTAACACTAAAATACCAAAAAGGGGACTTGAACCCCTACTCTATGATTAGAACTAGAACCTAAACCTAGCATGTCTACCAAATTCCATCATTTTGGCTAAAATTTACTTATTACCGGACTTGAACCGATACTCCGTTAACAGGAATCAGATTTTAAGTCTGACGTGTCTACCAATTCCACCAAATAAGCATATAAAGTTAATCCCACAATTTGACCTATTAAGTCTAGGCGCTCAAGTATTCGGATTATTAGTATCTTTTTCTATTTTTTATTATTTTAACATAGAAAAAACTATACCATTATTCGCAGAAACTAAAAAATTTAGAATAAAAAAATTACAATTAAGTTCTAATAAATTAGATTTAATCGATAGTAATTTAGAAATGATTAAAACAGAAGACTCTAATAATTACAAAAAATTTATATAGTTATTAGTTGTAATATCTAAGGGAGCATAACTCAATGGTAGAGTGTATGTTTTGCAAACATAAAGCTATCGGTTCAAATCCGATTGTTTCCACAATTCAATTTTCTCCTCAAGTTGGATTCGAACCAACGACCTAATGGTTAACAGCCATTCGCTCTACCAATTGAGCTATTGAAGATTTTTTCCGAATTTCTCTTGATTATTTATAATAATTTAATACAGAATTTAAATCTAACCAAAACGGAAAAGATAACGACAAACTTGGTTTTAACAAATTCTCTAAAAAAGATATCTGAAATATTTTGTAATTAATTTGTAAAAATTCCGGAGGTAAAGGCCAAATATTAGAATTAGAGATATTTGATTCCGCTATTCTAGACCCTTTTTTTGATAAACTTATAATATCACCTTTTTTCAAAATAAAAGCATTACATGTAACTATTTTTTGATTAATAAAAACATGCTTATGTTGAATAAGTAATCTGGCTTCTCTTATGCTTCCTGCGAAATGAGATCTATATAAAATCGTATCTAACCTATTTTCTAAGCTGTTAATAAACAATTGAGCAGCCGTTAATTTTTTTTTACTTTTTGATCTAGCCGAAAGAACTAGATTTTTAAGTTTTCTATTTTGTAAATTACCGTAAAACAGCGAAAGTCGTTGTTTCGTTAATAAATTATTCAAAAAAGTTCTTTTTGAAGAGTTTCCGAATTTAGAAACAAAGAAACTAAATTGATCATAACTCCCAAAATTTTTTTTCCTTCTTTGACTAGAAATCTTTAAAAAACTTATTAAATTTTGCCACTTTTTCTTTTCGAAATTAGTTAGCAGTTTTTTCCTATTCTGAATATTTTTTCTTAAACGAATAAATTTTTTGTACAATGGCTTATATCTAGTTCTTTTTTTAATCATTTACTATAAACTTTATTTAAATTTTTTACTTTATGTGTTTTTTTATTCCTCTAAATAAAATAGAAGATAAAAGTATATAAAATATTTTAACAATAATTTTAAAAGAATGTTTTATATCAAAATTAAAAATATTAGATACAAGTGTCAAATTATTGCATTCTTTATCATTTGAAATAAAAGCTATAATAGGAGTTTTCATTTTCTTAGCTTCTAATAATAATTTTTCACTGTTATTTGTATCAAATAAAACTATTAAGTCAGGTAATTTTTTTAATTTTACTAAATTGTTAAAATTTTTTAAAAAAATAACTTTTTCTTTAGTAAAAAAATTTTTAAACCTTTTTGAATGAATATAGGGTATTAAAGACTTAGAATTACATAAAACACCGTTTACCCAAACTTTATTACTTAAGAAAATATAATCAAATTTATGAAACAATGAATTGAAATTATAACCTATGACTTCAGGGAACCCTACAAAAACTATATTACGATTATACTTATGAAATTCGTAAATAATCTTAAATATTTTTTTAAAATTAACGTCTAAACTTCTATAAAAATTTATGTTGAAATCTTTCGTTAAAATATGATTTGTATTCAATTTTAAATTAATTAAATTATAAGTTAAATAACTAAACTTATTATATGTAGATTGATTCAATTTCATGATATATCTAAGTTTTACTACTTTTACCTTCTTTTAACTTAAGAGTTTCATACTCATATAAAACACCTTTACCTTTGTACAATTCAGGAACTCGAAACGTTCTTATTAATGCAATCATTTCGTTAATTTCTTTTAGAGAGGTACCCAAAACAAAAATAACATTAGGTTTTGGACACGTTACAGTCAAATTACTAGGGATTTTAATATAAATTTGATGACTAAATCCTAATTTTAAATTTAAAATAGTTTTATTTGATTGAACAATCGCTCTATAACCTACTCCTATTAAATTTACTCTTTTATAATTTGTCATACTTAATTCTTTTATTAACTGTTTAAGAACAGACAATTCTAAACCTCTATGAGATTTTACTTTTTTAGAGTGAACTTTTGTAAATTGGTCTGTTATAAAAAGTTTATTAGAATGAGTATCTATAACAAGTTTGAATTGTAATTTACACCATTTAGTAGTGCGTTTAACTCCTGTTAAAATAAGGATATTTTTACTTTTACAATAGATGTAAGTAATCTGAGGAGGGATTTTAACACTAAATTTTTTATTTAAAACAACCATAACCTTCTTTAATTTATATATACGAGAGGCTCTCCCCCTACATTTACTCTTTTACAATTATCAATAGAAAGTACTCCTTTATTAGTGGATAATATGATTAATCCAGTACTAGAATCGAGTTTCCATAACTGCTTAGCAGATAAATACACTCTTTTTCCCGGTTTTGATATTGATTTTATATTTGTAATCGAAGGTAAATTTTGGTTATATTTTAAAAAAATTTCAAACATATTAGAATTGTTATTAACAGTTCTATAACCTAATATATAACCTTCGTCCCATAAAACATTTAATACTTGTGAACATAATTTTTTCTTCTTATGAAATATCGAAGCTTTTTTTACTAATTGACCGTTTTTCAATGTAGCAAACATATTCCAGACGTAAAAATTCATCTTTAATTTTTGTTCTAAGTCAGATTCGAACTGACGACACAAGGATTTTCAGTCCTTTGCTCTACCTACTGAGCTATTAAAACATTACCAAGATAATTTTTCCCCCTTAAAATCTAATATTTTTAAATAAGCAGAGGTAATTTTTAAGAAATGATACTTTCTAGAAGGAACTTGTGAACGAGGATCCAAAAGAAAATGAATTCTAAGATTGACATCTGGAAAGTAAAATTGTAGAAAAATTTTTAGATATAATACAATTTTTCTAAAATTATTACAGTCAATAAGGACTTTACTCTGATATGTTTGAGCTTCGAATTGTTCTTGAGCTCTTTTATTCACATGAGGCGACTTCAAAGCAGAAATAAATACTTTTTTTAGTTTTTTATTGTTAATAGTCATGATATTTGGCCGGATATATTTATTACAAAAAACATCCAAAGTCCAAACAGCACCTCTTAATGAACGAGGATTTTTAGATCTTAAATATAATTTAATTACCATAAACTTTTAAAAATTTTAATGTAGATTAATACTATCGTTTAAATAAAGACAAGTTAAGATAGTAAAAACATAAGCTTGAATCATAGCAACACCTAATTCTAAACCCATTAAAATAACTAAAACTAATAAAGGAACTACATGAAAAAACGATAAAATATCATCTAATAATAACATACTCCAAGAAAATCCTACAATAACTTTTAACAAAGTATGCCCTGCCATTAAATTAGCAAATAACCGAATACCTAAACTTAGCGGTTTAAATAAATAGGCTATGAATTCAATAGGGACTAATAATAAAGCTAATCCAATTGAAGTATTAGAAGGGATAAATAATGATAAAATTTCAATTTTATGAATTTTTATACAAATAATATTAACACCAATGAAAACAGCAAACGATAACGTAAAAGTAACTATCAAATGACTTGTAATAGTAAAACTGTATGGTATTAATCCGATTAAATTCACCAATAAAATAAATAAGAACATAACCGAAACAAAAGGGAAGTACTTTTCTCCTTCAATATTGATATTGTCAAATAATAACTGAGAAACAGTTTCATAAACAGTTTCTATTAATGTTTGCCAATTATTTGGTACAAGGAAAAAACTACTGTCGTCAGAACTAATAAAAGAAATTAAAGTTGAAAACGCAATTAAAACAATAACGTTAACTAAAAAAAGATTCGTAAACGAAAAATCTAAACTAAACAATTTAATAGAAAATAAAGAAACAATTTGGAATTGTTCTAATGGAGTCAATAACATGAAAAAAGATAACTTTTTTAATTTTTATAACGTACTAAAAAAGATTCAATAGAACCTATTAAAGGAATTAAAAATAGAAAGAATAGGAAATAATAAACAGTAGCAATTTGACCAACAACAACATAAACGCTTTTAACAGGCATTTGACCAATCCATCCTAATAAAAGGAAATCAGCAACAAATACCCAATAAAAAAATTTAAATATAGGTCTAAAAGTAGTACTTCTTATTTCAGATGTATTTGTAAAAGGGATTAAAAAAAGTACAATTAAAGCACCTCCCATAGCAATAACACCTCCTAATTTATCAGGGATTGAACGTAAAATAGCGTAAAAAGGTAGAAAATACCACTCAGGCACAATATGTGCAGGAGTAACCAGCGGGTTAGCAGGTATGTAGTTATCAGGATGTCCCATAGCATTTGGAAAATAAAAAACGAAAAAAGTAAAAACGAAAACGAAAACAAAGAATGCAAATAAGTCTTTGACAAAAAAATAAGGATAAAAAGGAATTTTGTCTCCAGAACTATCCACACCTAAAGGATTGTTTGACCCGTCTTTGTGAAGTAACGCTAAATGTACTAAAGATAAACCTGCAATTAAAAACGGAAATAAAAAGTGCAAACTGTAAAAACGATTTAGAGTGGGGTTTTCTACGGTAAACCCTCCCCATAACCAAGTAACAATAGCATTACCAACTAAAGGGACAGCTGTTACTAAATTTGTAATAACAGTAGCACCCCAAAAACTCATTTGTCCCCAAGGTAATACATAGCCTATGAAAGCTGTACCCATCATTAAAATGAAAATAATAACTCCAGAACACCATAAAAGTTGTCGAGGATGCATATATGATCCGTAATATAGACCTCTGAAAATATGGCTATAAACGACAATAAAAAACATAGAAGCACCATTAGCGTGCATATAACGAATTAACCAGCCATTGTTAACGTCTCTCATAATATGCTCAACACTTCCAAAAGCTAGATCAATATTAGGAGTATAATGCATGGCTAAAAACACACCTGTAAGTAATTGAATGATTAAACAGATCCCTGCGGTAGAACCAAAACTCCAAGCATATGACAAGTTAATAGGAGATGGGTAATGTATTAAATGACTATCCATAAAAGCTAATAAATAATTTTTATTCCATCTAATACTTTTTGTGACGAAAAACGCCATAAAATTAGATTTATAATTTTTAAAATTAATATTTTTTGAGTTAGAAAATACCATATAATATATATATTTTTTAATAAATAAAAATAATAATTCAATAGGATTTTAACCTATTTGGAATTAATTTACAGAAATAGTTTTTTTAGGCTTAACAGTTTCTCCCTCAGTAAATGCTACCAAAATAACATAAAAGAAGAAAATAGCTGATAATGCAGAAATATACGATCCATATGATGCAATTCTATTAAACATTAAAAATGCATCCGGATAATCTGGTACTCTTCTAGGCATACCTGCTACGCCTAAGAAATGCATTGGGAAAAATGTGATGTTTACTCCTACAAAGAAGATCCAAAAATGGATTTGACCTAAAACTTCAGAGTATTTAACACCAGTAATTTTATCAAACCAATAATAAACGCCTCCTAACATAGAAAAAACAGCACCCATAGACAATACATAATGAAAATGGGCTACCACATAATATGTATCATGTAAAGCAATATCTAATCCAGAGTTAGCTAAAACTACCCCAGTTAATCCACCGATAGTAAATAAAAATATAAAACCTAAAGCGAATAACCCAGGAGTTCTTACTTCAACAGAACCACCCCAAAGTGTAGCTAACCAACTGAAAATTTTAATCCCCGTAGGTACCGCAATTATCATAGTAGCAGCAGTAAAATAAGCTCTGGTATCAATATCTAGCCCAACGGTATACATATGGTGAGCCCATACAATAAACCCTAAAGCACCTATTGAAAACATTGCATATACCATTCCTAAATAACCAAAAATAGGTTTTCTAGATGTACTTACTATAATATGACTAACAATACCAAATCCAGGTAGAATTAGAATGTAAACTTCAGGATGCCCGAAAAACCAGAATAAATGTTGGTACAATACAGGATCTCCTCCTCCTGCAGGATCAAAAAAGGTAGTATTGAAATTACGATCTGTTAAAAGCATTGTAATTGCACCTGCTAATACAGGTAACGATAATAAAAGTAAAACAGCGGTTATTAAGATTGACCAAACAAATAAGGGTAATCTATGCATAAATAAACCTTTAACACGCATGTTTAAAATAGTACATATGAAATTAATAGCTCCTAAAATAGAAGCAGCTCCTGATAAATGTAAACTAAAAATAGCTAAATCAACTGAAGCTCCTGAATGAGAATTACCACTAGACAACGGAGGATATACAGTCCATCCTGTACCTACCCCAGCTTCTGCTAGCATAGAAGCCACTAATAATAACAATGAAGGTGGAAGTAACCAAAAACTAATGTTATTCATTCTAGGAAATGCCATATCAGGCGCACCTATCATTAACGGAACAAACCAATTACCGAAACCTCCAATTAAAGTAGGCATTACCATAAAAAAAATCATAACAAAAGCGTGTCCTGTTACTATAACATTGTAAAGATGGTAATTATCACTTAAAAACTGACTAGAAGGTAATGATAAAGTTAGCCGGATAAGTACAGATAAAGTAGTACCTGCAACACCTGAAAAAGCCCCGAAAATTAAATATAATGTCCCTATATCTTTATGATTGGTTGAAAAACACCAACGAGATATGCCGTCATAAATTGCCATATAAAAATATAAATTAAAGTTAAAAAGGAGTTTAACCTTAAAAACTTACCAACTGGATTTTTTTACTCCTGAAATTAAACCCTGTCTTGCTATTTTTAAAAAGAATAATCTAGAAAATTTGAAAGAATTATGTAATTTAGATTTCCGGTTAGTAACGATGCATCGGTCAACTATCCTTGTTTTAAAACTATCGGGAGAAACGTTAAATAGAGATAAAGAAATATTATGCCTTAAAGAAGGTTTTATAAGAGTATTTTTAGATAAAGATTTGAGTACAAAGATTTTAGATTCCATTTTATGAACTAAAGACCTCTTTTTTTTATCTTTCTGAAGAACACTTTTCATAAATTATTTATTCCAAGGACCGAAAAAATTAAACGTTCGGTATTCTTGTGAAAACTCGACCGACTCACTAATAACTCTTTTATGATTTTCACTATACCTAACTTCTATATAACCATTTAAAGGAAAATCCTTACGTAGCGGATGTCCTTCAAATCCATAATCTGTTAAAATTCTTCTCAGATTGCTGTGGTTTTTGAAAAAAACACCGTACATATCCCAAACTTCACATTCGAACCAATTTGCTGCAGGATATACTTTTTCACAAGAATTAACTGATTCTAATTCATTTATAAGAACTTTCACTCTCAATCTTTGGTTAAAAGTAACACTTAAAAGATCATATACAACTTCGAATCTATGTTTTTTCTCAGGATAATCTACTCCTGAAATAGAAGTTAAGATAGTAAATTGAAATAAAATATGATTTTTTAGAAAAAATAATGTATCTACCAAAAACTCTGGTTTAACAAAAATAACTATTTCATTAGAAAAAATATGTATTTTTGAGATAGGTAATACTTGCGTTAATGTTTTTATTGAACTTAAAGTTAATTTATGCTGCATTTAAAATATGTTAAATTTTTTACGTATTTAAAAATTTATTTCGAAAACTGTAAACTTGTTTAGATTTTTCATGAATAACGTTATTAGAATTGGAAGTATTAATCCAATGAACAGAATTGTTAACATCTTTATTTAAAAAAGAACATAAATCATTGTTATTTTTGGTAAATGGACTCCTTTTCGTAACAACGCTTCCATTAGATAAAATTACTAAAGTAGTTACTTTCTTATTATTTAATTTAAAACCCATAAATGTTTATAAAGAATATTATCTATCAACTTCTCCGAAAACAATATCTTGGGTACCAATAATGGTAACAACATCTGCAATCATATGATTTTTTGACATAAAATCTAACGCTTGTAAATGACTAAATCCTGGAGACTTTATTTTACATCTATACGGTCTATTACTACCATCAGAAACAAGATAAACTCCGAATTCTCCTTTAGGAGCTTCACTTGCGGTGTACGTTTCTCCTTTATTAGCTGTAAATCCTTGAGTGTAGAGTTTAAAATGATGCGTTAATGCTTCCATTGACGTTTTCAGTTCTTTTCTTGTAGGAGGAGTCAATTTACTGTCTGTAGACGTTACTACACCTTCAGGCATAAAATTTAAACATTGCTCTATAATTTTTAAAGACTCTCTCATTTCTAAAATTCTAATAAGATACCTGTCATAACAATCTCCATTTGAACCTACAGGGATTTTAAAATCTAATAGATCGTACACATCATAAGGTTGCGATTTTCTTAAATCCCAATTAATACCTGAACCACGAAGCATAACACCGCTAAAGCCCCAATCTTTCGCATCATTTAACGAAACAACTCCAACATCTACGAGTCTTTGCTTCCATATACGGTTTTCAGTTAACAACTCTTCTATTTCATCCAAACGAATAGTAAATTGTTGTGTGAAAATATAAATATCATTCAGTAAACCTTTCGGTAAATCACTATGTACTCCACCAGGCCTAAAATAAGCAGCATGCATTCGGGCACCTGAAATTCTTTCGTAAAATTCCATTAATTTCTCTCTTTCTTCGAAAGCCCATAACAACGGGGTAGAAGCACCTACATCCATAGCATGACAAGCTAAAGCTAATAAATGGTTTAAAATTCGAGTAATTTCTGCAAATAAAACTCTAATATACTGCGCTCTTAAAGGTACTTCGCAATTTAGAAGTTTCTCAACAGCTAAACAATAAGTATGTTCTTGAGACATCATCGATACATAATCAAGTCGATCAAAATAAGGTAATGCTTGAACATAATTTTTATACTCTATTAATTTTTCAGTTCCTCTATGTAGCAAACCTATGTGAGGGTCTGCTCGACTAACGACTTCTCCTTTTAATTCAAGGACAAGTCTAAGAACACCATGTGCTGCAGGGTGCTGTGGACCAAAATTAATAGTAAAATTTTTTATTTTTTTTTTTAAATCTTTTTTTTTTAATGACATAAAAATAATATATAATGAAAAAATATCCTTAACGGGATTTGAACCCGTGTTATTACCGTGAAAGGGTAATGTCCTAAACCACTAGACGATAAGGACTATTCGATAAACAAAATTACACATTCATTTGCTCCAATAAAAAATTTACACTCATATGAATAGGGTCAAGGAAAATATTAGGATAAATACCCATAATAAGAGTACCTGTTACAAGAGGTAAAAAAATTAAAAACTCTCTCTGACCTATATCAACAAAATTGTGTAAATATTGTGTTTTAAGATTACCATAAGCAACTCTATTAAACAACCATAAAGAATAACAGCCACCTAAAACCATACCTGTAGCACTGAAAAAAGTAATAGTAGTGTTTAGTTGATAGGAACCTACTAAAATAAGGAATTCTCCAATAAAACTACCCGTACCTGGAAGACCTATATTCGCCATAGTGAAAAAAAGAAAAATTATGATATAAATAGGCATGACATGAACTAAACCGCCATAATACTTAACCATTCTGGTATGATGTCTTTCATAAACAACACCTATAGCTAAAAATAAAGCACTAGCGACAAAACCATGACTTAAACTTTGTAAGATAGCACCTTCTAAACCGATACTGTTAAAACTAAACATCCCTACAATAACTAAGTTCATATGAGCAACCGAAGTATATGCTATTATTCTTTTAAAATCAGTCTGCCTTATAGCAGTGAAAGAAGTATATATAACTCCTATAACAGCAACCGCGTATACGAACGGCGTGAAGTAAAATGAAGCTTCCGGGAATAAAGGAAAAGAAAATCTAATTAAACCATAAGTACCTAATTTTAAAAGAACTCCAGCTAAAATAACAGATCCAGCGGTAGGTGCTTCTACGTGGGCTTCAGGTAGCCATATATGCATAGGTACCATGGGCACCTTAGTTGCGAAAGACGCAAAAAAAGCAAGCCATAGAATTTTTTGCTCCTTAGTTGTGAGTAATGTGGTTAACAATATTTCATAATCAGTAGTACCTACTTGATAATACAAATAAATAACTGCTAACAACATTAAAACTGAACCTAATAGAGTATATAAGAAAAAAAAATAAGCTGCTCTAATTTTTCTTTCTCTAGAACCCCATACCCCTATAATTAGATACATGGGGATAAGTACACTTTCAAAGAAAATATAAAATAGTAAAAGATCTAAAATACAAAAAACTCCGATTAGAAAAAATTCCATTACTAAAAAAGAAATTAAATACTCTTTTAGGTTAAAATGTATACTGTTCCAGCTAGTTAATAAACACAAAAAGATTAATAAAGTGGTTAATATTATAAAAAACACAGAAATTCCGTCAATACCTACGGTAAAGTTGAAATTTAAAGCGGGTAACCATAAAATTTTTTCAACAAATTGAAAATTACCTGTAGATCTGTCAAATAAAATCCATAGAAACAAAGAAAAAATAAATGTAATGCTGGAAAAAAATAAAGCTATACTTTTTAATAAATTTTTGTTCCAGGCAGGAGTAATTAACAAAAAACAAGTACCTATTAATGGTAACATTAATAAATATAAAATAATATTTTTACTAAACAGTAACATATTTTTTTATTAAAATAAATTAAGAAATAATAATAAACATCTTATAGGATTCGAACCTATGACCGGCAGCTTAGAAGGCTAATGCTCTATCCAACTGAGCTAAAGATGCGGAAATCTACGAAATAATTATAGGAATCCTAATAAACTTATTTTATAAGATAATAGGTAAAGTAACGTAGGATTAACGAATAAAAATATGAATGATAAAAAAGTACACACTATGATAAATGATTCTATGAAAGGTAAAGGGTGAAATAAACTTCCGACCAAAATTTTTTCAAAGTAAACAATTTTAATTATTCTAATATAATAAAAGGTCGATATTACGCTAGTTAAAATACTTATAATAGCAACAAAATACATAGAAGATTCTATAGCCGATAAAAAAATACCCATTTTAGTAATAAATCCTATTAAAGGAGGGAATCCTGCTATAGATAATAAAACGATTGCGAAGCAAATAGATACTATATTGTTTGACTTAATAAGTAAAGCGTAATCTGTTAAATCTTTATTTTGTTTTTGAGCATAAAAAGTTTTTAACCTTAAAACTAAAAAAATAGACCATATACACAAACCAGCTAACATGTATACTATAATATAAGCGTACAAGCTCTGAAGTCCTTCTAAAGTACCTGTGCTAAAAGAAATTAGAATATACCCTATGTGGCTAATAGAACTATAAGCAAGTAAACTTTTTAACTTCCGCTGCTCTAAAGCAGTAACCGATCCTACTATAACAGAAAGAACTGCTAACCCAACCACATAGTAACGCCAATTATAAATGTAACCGTGAAAACTATGTTGAAATAATCGAATCAATAGTACCAAAATACCTAGTTTAGAAACTACCGCAAAAAAAATAGTAGAACTTGAGGGTGAATTTTCATAAACATCAGGTGACCAAACATGTAAAGGTGCTACAGCTAATTTAAAAAATAAACTAATTAAAATTAAAGTTAATCCAACCTGTATCAATGCAGAATCAAGTATTAAATTATTAGAACTACCAGGTGTGTAAGTTGAATATAAAATTTTGAAATCTTCAAAATTTAAAGTTCCTAATAAACCGTATATAATAGAAAAACCTAACAATAACAATGCAGACGAAAAAGATCCTAAAACAAAGTATTTAAGACCGGCCTCTATTGAAAACGAAGAATTTTTTTTAAAAGACGCCATCACGTAAAACGCTAAACTTTGGAGTTCTATTGCTAAATATGCTGTTATTAATTCATTAGAAGAGCATAATAAGAAAAAACCTAAAATAGCAAGTAATATTACAATAGTATATTCAAATTGATTTAATTTTTGATCTTTTAAATAATATTTGATAACTAAAAGACAAACTAAAGACAAAATTGCTATTAGAGATTTTGATACATAACTTAAATAATCGCAAATAATAGTATCATTAAAAATTAATAAAGAGTTGTTAACAAAAAACTCGTTATCATTAAAAAATAAAAAAACACAAAAAAATAATACTAAAGCAGATAATTTTAACATTAAATTTTGTATTAAAGGATATGTTTTATATGTGCTGACTACTGAACCGTATAAAAGTAAATATACAATACTTAACCCTAAAAATAATTCAGGTAAAATAATAACATTTTTTAATAAAATTAAATTCACCATAATAAACTAAATATTAAATAAGTAAAACGTTTTTGTAACTCCTTGAAATCTGCTTAAAGAACATTTGCTTTTTAGTTTTTTGGGAATTATTGTTCATAGTTAAAACAACAGCGCCAATAACTGCTAACAACAGGAGTAAACCCGCAATTAAAAATTGTACGATATAATAAGTATATAATATCTGACCTAAAACGTTTATATCTGTAAAAAAATCAAGTTTGTAATAAAAATTAATGTAATTATTAGTAAACTCATTACCAATATTGTCATAAACATAAGGATTATTAAAAAAAGAATCTCCAATGAGAAGAGATATTTCTAATATAAATAAACCTCCAATGAACCCTCCTGCAGGTAAATATTTGAAAATATCTTTAGAAGTTTCTAAAATTTTAACATCTAACATCATAACGACAAATAAAAATAGAACAGCTATTGCACCAACGTATACGATGATAAATAACAGGGAAAGAAATTCGCATTCAAGTAAAAATAATAGTCCTGAAGCAGTTACAAAATTTAGAACTAAAAATAAAACAGAATAAATTGAGTTTTGTACTGTAATAATAGCTAAAGCACTTAAAATTAAAATGCTAGAAAATATAAATAATAAAAGATTATCAAAATAAATCTGATGTAAAATAAACTCGGTCATATATTAAATTTTTGACTTGTAAAGAAAGAATGGGATTCGAACCCATGGTATATTTTAAAAAATATACAAAGGTTTAGCAAACCAACACTATAAACCACTCAGTCACCTTTCCTGCTAAACTATCTAATAATGGAAAAGGGATTTGAACCCCTGACATTTGGATTATGATTCCAACGTTCTAACCAACTGAACTATACCATTAATATTCCAGCTACACGTTCCCGTACAGCTACCTTGTTACGACTTCATCCAAGTTATTAATTTTGTAATGAATTTAAAAATCATAAATCTTAAATTAAACAAATAAATTTCTAAATTTTCAAATAAAATTAATTTCCCGCATGTGACGGGCGGTGTGTACAAGGCTAAGACATATATTCACCACAACGTTCTGATTTGTGATTACTAGTGATTCCAACTTCATGTAGACGAGTTTCAGTCTACAATCCGGACTAAGAAAAATTTTATGGCTTAACTCCAATTTATTCAATTATTGTAACCCATTGTATTTTCCATTGTAGCACGTGTGTAGCCCAGTTCATAAAGGCCACAGTGACTTGACTTAATTCTTACCTTCCTTCAACTTATAGTTGACCGTATCTTTTTTTCAAATTTCAAACAAAGAATTTGAAACAAAGAAATAAAAGGATAAGAGTTGCGCTCGTTAAAGGAATTAACCAAAAATCTCACGACACGAGCTGACGACAGTCGTGCAACACCTGTATATAATTTTTAAATAACCGTAAAAGGTTATTTAAATTAACTATTATGTCAAGAACTGGTAAGGTTTTGCGCGGATTATCGCATTAAACCACATGCTCCACCACTTATAGTAAGCCCCCGTCAATTCCTTTGAGTTCCAACCTTGCGATTATACTCCTCAGGCGGAGTGCTTAACGCGTTAGCTTAAAATCTAAAAATTAAATTTTAGCACTCATCGTTTACAGTATAGACTACCAGGGTCTCTAATCCTGTTTGCTACCTATACTTTCGTTCCTCAACGTCAGTTTTTAATAAAGAATCGTCTTCACTAATGATATTCCTCCACATATCTACAAATATTACTTTTCCACATGGAATTCTATTCTTCTAATTTAAACTCAAGTAAAGCAGTATTAATTACTGATTTAAAATTAAACTTTAAAATTTAATAATTAACTTACAATACCGTCTACGAACCCTTTACGCCCAGTAATTCCGAATAACGCTTGCCCCTCCCGTATTACCGCGGCTGCTGGCACGAGATTAGCCGGGACTTCTTCTTTAAATAATGTCATTATCAAAGTTAATGAAAGAACTTTACAACCAATAAGCTGTCATCATTCAATTAGTATTGCTGGATCAAACTTTCGTTCATTGTCCAATATTCCTCACTGCTGGCCAAAAAATTTAGCCTGGACCTTTTCTCAGTTCCAGTGTGGTTGATCATCCTCTAAAATCAACTAAAGATCGTAGGCTTGGTATGTCTTTAAACTACCAACAACCTAATCTTACGCAGACTTATCTTTTAACATTAAAATAATAACTGTTGTATACTAGTATTGATATTAAATTTAACAAAAAATTAAATCCTATAATAAATTGACTATCTTATACTAAAATTAAAAGGTAACATTTTCTACGTATTACTCACCCGTTCGCTACACTAATAAAAAATTAATGTAAAACTCGCATGTGTAAAGCATACTAATAGCGTTCATTCTGAGCCAGGATCAAACTCATATTAATATTAATTTTTAAATTATAAAAATTCTTTTGAAATAAAATCTAAAACTTATACAAATATATAAAAATATATTTTTTTTATGTTTTCAATTAAAAAGTGTGTACTTTATACTTAATTAGTATTTGTTAGCTAAAAATCTTACGATTATTACACACCAAACCTATAACGTAATATTCTTTTACGTTTTTATTTAAAAAGATATCTTAAGGCTAGTTTCTCACTTAATGCTTTCAGTGATTATCTATTATAAACTTAGCTACTCGGCAATGTTAATTGGCTAACAACCGATGCACCATGGGTTTACTTTTCCCGGTCCTCTCGTACTAGGGTCTAATCCTTTTACTTTTTATAAGCCTACGGTAGATAGGGACCAAACTGTCTCACGACGTTCTAAACTCAGATCATGTACCACGTTAATTGGCGAACAGCCAAACCCTTGAAACCTTCTTCAGCTTCAGGATGTGATAATCCAACATCGAGGTGCCAAACCACCCCGTCGATAGGGTCTCTAGAGGGTGATTAGCCTGTTATCCCCGGCGTACCTTTTATCCGTTGAGCGATGATCGTTTCCACACAGAATCACCGGATCACTATAACCGACTTTCGTCCCTGCTCGATTTGTCAATCTTACAGTCAAGCAAGTATATGCTATTACGCTCTTGAATTGATATTAATCAATTTGAACTTACCTTAGTGCGCCTCCGTTACTCTTTAGGAGGCGACCGCCCCAGTCAAACTACCCATTAAGCAATGTTTCTTATACAAATAAAATGAGTGACAAAAAAATTTTAAGAGTGGTATTTCACTTGATGTTTTAGGTAAATTACTTGCGTAAAAACCTCAAAAAAACGTGCCACTTATTCTACACAAAAAATTCATTATCACAATACTTAATTATAGTAAAGGTGCACGGGGTCTTTCCGTCTAGCCGTAGGTACTCCGCATCTTCACGGAGAATTCAATTTCACTGAGATTATATTGGAGACAGTAGGACAGTCGTTACGCCATTCATGCAGGACACCAATTAAATGCCAAGGAATTTCGCTACCTTTGGACCGTCAGAATTACAGCCGCCGTTTACTGGGGTTTCTAGTCAAAGCAAATACTTTTTCTATTAATCTTGCAGCACTGGGCAGGCGTCAGTCTCTATACATTTTCTTACGAATTAGCAGAGACCTGTGTTTTTAATAAACAGTCGCTGTCCTCGATTTTGTGACAACTTTAAAAGGTTTCCCTAATGAAGTTACTCCTTCTCCCGAAGTTACGGAGTCATTTTGCCGAGTTCCTTCAATATAATTAACTCAAACATCTTAATTTACTAAACCTGTTCACCTGTGTCGGTTTAGGGTACGGTTTTTGTAAAATTATATTATTTACTTTATTACTTTTAAGCTTTTTCTTGAAATTATTAAATTACTTAAATACGTACCATAAATGTATTTAAATAAAATTTATAATTTGTCACTTAAAAAAATACAATATAAAAATTAATAACCCATTAAAAACAAACTTTCGTTTTTTTCTTAGGGACCGATTTATAATTTAAGGAAGATTAGCTTTACCTTAAAACCCTTGAACATAAGATGACAGTGGTTTTCACACTGTTTATCGCTACTCATATCAACATTATCAATTCTGATGTTTCTAGTATATAATAATATAAACCTTCTTTAACTTACAGAACGTTCTGCTACCATTAAAAATATTATTTTTAATTTATAGTTTCGGTAAATAATTTAAGTCCCTGTACATTTTCGATGCTAAAAAATTAAATTAGTGAGCTGTTACGCTTTCTTTAAAGGATGGCTGCTTCCAAGCCCACCTACTAATTGTTATAATTTTTTTACTTTCTTTTTCACTTAATTACTTTTAAGGACCTTAACCAATAATCTGGGCTGTTTCCCTCTTGACTAAGAATCTTAGCATTCATAGTCTGTCTATTTTTAATCTCTTTTTAAATATTCGGAGTTTTATTAGATTCAGTAAAACTTTACGTTCCCATTACCTAATAAGTGCTCTACCTTTTAAAAAGTGTATAAAAATGCTCTACTTAAATAGATTTCGCAGAAAACCAGCTATCTCTAAGTTTGATTGGCCTTTCACCCCTAACCACAAATCATCCCAGTATTTTTCCACATACACGGGTTCGGTCCTCCAATAAGCGTTACCGCTCAAAATTCAACCTGTTCATGGTTAGATCACTTAGTTTCGGGTCTTATTTCAGAGACTAAATATAACGCAAAATTATAACTTAATTTTTTTTCGCCTACACTTATTTATACAGCTTAAGCTTGCCACTAAAATAAACTCGTTGATCCATTATGCAAAAGGTACGTTGTTACTTTTCTAAAAGCTTCAACTGATTGTCAGCATTAAATTTCAATATCTTTTTCAAATATATAAATATCTATTTCACCTTTCCCTCACGGTACTTATTCACTATCAATCATCAAAAGTTCTGATAAACTTTGAGGGTGGTCCCCCATTATTCTAACAACACACGACGGGTGTTATTTTACTTTAAAAACATAGTAACAATAAATACATTTTATATTTTAATGTTTTACAGGACTATTATTACCTTCTATGGTACTAATTACTTAAACACTATTGAATATTTTATGAAATTACTATATTATAAGTTTATATACCATTTTCGCTCGCCACTACTTACAGTATCTCTATTGATTTATTTTATTAGTTACTAAGATGTTTCAGTTCACTAATTTTTGAACACTAAATTAAATATATAAAGTGTATCTTAAATAAAAAGATCAGTTTTCTGTTTTTGGGAACATATAATTCAAAGTAAATGATTTACTCGCTATAATATTTACGTGGTAAACGCCCAAAACTCTTTTGATGTTTAGGTATTCATTTAATGCTTAATAACTTTTTAATATCAACAATAAAAACTTTAAAAATTAAAACTCAACTCTATTTAAGATAAACGAGTTGAATTGAAATGAATTTACACCTAATAAACTAATAGGCATGAAACCATGATTTACCCCACAAATTTCACTACACTGACCAAAGAATAAACCTGTTCTTTTTATATACAAGTTTAATTGATTTAATCTACCAGGACATGCATCTACTTTAACACCGAAAGACGGAATAGTCCAACTATGTAGTACATCAGCTGCACTAACTAATAACCGTAAATGAGTATCTGTAGGCAATAAAATTCGTCTGTTAGTTTCTAATAATCTAAAGTAACCTTTTTTATCCTCAGGTAATCCATCTAATAACATCATATAACAATTGTATTGTAAATTAACATCACCAAAACATGTATTATACTCAGACATTTCATAACCCCAATACCATTGGTGACCTAAAATTTTCAATGTTAATTCTGGATCTACTATTTCATCCATAGAATATAATAAAGTAAAAGAAGGAGTTGCTAAAAATAAAAGAATTAAAGCAGGTACAGAAGTCCAAACAATTTCTAATTCTTTAGAATGAGTAAATTGTGTAGGAGTACTTACTTCAAATTCAGAATAATATTTGATACAATTAATCAATAACCAACCAACAAACACTGCAATAAAGCATAAAACAACCATAATATGATTATGAAAATTAACAATACCTTCCATTGTAGGAGACGCAGATTCACTAAATGAGGTTTGATACTCAACAGGGCAATCTAAAAAAGTATCATAAAATGAGAACACTGACAAATTAATAAAAAAGAACAATAAAAATTTAAATTTTGAAAATAGATTTGATTTTATTAACATAATATATAAAAAATATAAAAATAGAAAGCTTTTATATTAAAGCACTATTTATTATTTTAAACAATATTGGACTCGAACCAATAACATCTTCGTTGTAAGCGAAACGCTCTACCAATTGAGCTAATTGCTTGAACCTTTATTTATTTTTACACGTCCTCGCATTTGTGTGAGTACGTTGACCTCTAACAGGAAGCCTCATAACACTTCTTAATCCTCTATAAGATTTAATTTGTATCAAATTATTTTTAACTTCTCTGTTGAAATTTCTTAAATCCGAATTATACAAAACGTTAGAATTTTCTATAACTTTAATTAGAGATTTTAATTGATCATCACTTAAATCTGATACATTCAAATTATTAGAAAAACCTAATTGCTTACACACACGGCTAGAACAAAAAATGCTGATACCATAAATTTTAGCTAAAGAATATTTTAAAGATTTTTTAATGCTTAATTGTGTTTCAAATATATAAACCACTTTTTAATAATATACTATAAATACAATAAAAACAAAACATGCTGAATATTAAATTCCCAAATATTTTTAGTATTTTAAATGAATAAAACATGTTAACTTACACTTGATTCGATAAGATTTCAGGTAACAAAAAAAATGACAAAAAAAGGATTTGAACCTTTGACCTTTAGGACATGAGCCTAATGAGCTAACCGCTGCTCTATTTTATCAGATATAAATAAGCCTAAGTAGATTTGAACTACTGACTTTACGCTTATCAGGCGTATACTCTAACCAACTGAGTTATAGGCTTTATTTTAAAAGTTATTGTATACCGCCCCACCAATAAACCGTTACAAATAAAAATAACCATACAACATCAACGAAATGCCAATACCATGCAGCCGCTTCAAAACCAAAATGATGTGTACTTGTGAAGTGATTATATACAATTCTCAATAATGATATAAGTAAAAAGATAGTACCTATGAAGACATGAAAACCATGAAAACCTGTAGTCATGAAAAAACAAGAACCAAATACGCTATCGGAAATACAAAACGGTGAATCCGTGTATTCAAGTACCTGTAATGCAGTAAATAAAGTTGCCAAAATCAAAGTTACAAGCAACGCTAACAAAGCCTGTTTTTTTGCCCGAACAATAATTGCATGATGAGCCCATGTTACAGTAGCTCCTGAACTTAATAATAAAAAAGTATTTGTTAACGGAATACCAAAAGTCGGAATAACCGTAATTGCTACAGGAGGCCATGTACCCCCTATATTGAAAGTGGGAGAAAGACTTGAATGGAAAAAAGCCCAAAAGAAAGCAAAAAAAAACATTACTTCTGAAACAATGAACAAAATCATACCTAACCTCATACCTCTTTGAACTGAAAAAGTATGCTGTTCCTCAAAGGTAGCTTCTCTAACAATATCTCTCCACCAAGTGTACATCACATATAACACCATTAAAACACCTGTGATTAATAAGTTACCTCCTCCAATATAATTATGCATATATAAAACACCACCAGAAGTCATAGAAAAACCTCCTAAAGAAGCTACTAAAGGCCATGGACTAGGATCAACTAAATGCCATGAATGCTTTGTCTGTATATACTTATAATTATTATTCTGGAATTTAAATTCTCTATTATTTAAAACTAAATTATTGAAATTTACCATATAATAAACGAAAAAAACGGGACTCGAACCCGCAATCTTCAACGTGACAGGCTGACGCTTTAACCAAATTAAGCTACTCTTTCTGCAAAGTAAGCGTTTCTACGCGCTTGAAGGAAAAAATAGATTACGCTATGTTTTAAGAATAGATTTTGAAAAAATATAAAATGAAACAGATAATAAACAAATTAAAAGTACATTTAAATCAATAATACCACCACATAAATACCAAAACTTATTTAAACCTAATAATAAAGTGCATACGATTAATATTAAAAAAGTATAATGATACAAAAACCCTGATTGAAGTTTAGAAAAACTCAAAGAGTTTTTAGATATTAAATTAGTTAATCCCATTGGACCAAAAATTTCTACTATACCTCGATCTATTAATTTATAACTAGTATTGTAACTAAAACGGAATAAACTTTGAGTTATAAATTCGTTGTACACTTTATCAAAAAACCATTTCTTGTTTAAAAAGTTGTACAAATTTTTACCGATAAATGAAGTTTTTATTTTAAATATCAGTTCAGAATGAAAAGTATATAAAACAAAAGAACTTGACGCTCCTAATAAACTGAGACAAACTGGGAGAATTTTAAACTTATATTCAATAAACTCTGCGTCTATTAAATTCATGTTTTCCGGTAAAACGAAAATAGAATTTCCCCAAAAGTCGGTTCCCATACCAATAATCATGTCTTTTGTCAAATAACCAATAAAAATACTAGGAATAGAGAGAACTGCTAATGAGAAAATAATCGCATACGAAGAATCGTAGGCTGCAGAGATTACTGACCTATAACCATTAGGACTACTTAAAAAAGTTAAGTATAATAACCTGGTTGAATAAAAAGCCGTTAAAAAAGCACCACAGCTACCTAATAAATAACTGTAATGACCTGAATTACTGTACTTACCGTAAGCTACTTCTAAAATAACATCTTTAGAATAAAATCCTGTTAAAAAAGGGAATCCTATCAAAGCAAGAGACCCTATAACCATCATAGAATAAGTAAAAGGCACTAATTTTTTCAAACCACCCATTTTACGCATGTCTTGCTCATCGGACACTGCATGAATAACAGATCCAGCTCCCAAGAAAAGTAACGCTTTAAAAAACGCATGGTTTACAAGATGAAAAACCCCTACAGAATAATTAGATAGCCCACAAGCAAAAACCATGTACCCTAACTGACTACAAGTAGAATAAGCAATAACTCGCTTTAAGTCATTTTGCACTAAACCTACAGTAGCCGCAAAAAAAGCAGTACTAGCCCCTAATATGGTAATTATATTAAGAATGTAAGGTGTATATTCGTATATAGCAGAACAGCGCGCAAGCAAAAAAACACCTGCCGTAACCATCGTAGCGGCGTGTATTAAAGCTGATACAGGTGTAGGACCTTCCATAGCATCAGGTAACCAAGTATGTAAACCTAATTGAGCGGATTTACCTATAGCCCCTATAAACAATAAAAACCCAATTAAATTAATTAAATTGATCTTTATATTTAAAAATACAAAGTTAGAATCAGCAAAGAAGGGTACCATTGAAAAAACAGTAGCATAATCTACAGCTTTAAAACAAACAAAAATAGTGAAGATACCAAGAGCTAATCCAAAATCGCCTATCCTGTTTACAACCATCGCTTTAATCGCTGCTTTATTGGCTTGAATTCTTGTAAACCAAAAATTTATTAACAAATAGGAGCATAAACCAACACCTTCCCAACCGACGAACATTTGTACAAAATTATCAGCCGTTACTAAAATTAACATGAAAAAAGTAAATAAAGATAAATATGACATAAATCGAGACAAATGCGGATCATTCGCCATATACTCTGAAGAATACAAATGAACTAGGAAAGAAACGAACGTGACAACACAGCACATTATAGATGTTAAACTGTCAAACATAAAACCCCAATCAGTATTAAATAACTCAGAATCAATCCAAGTCATTAATTTTACATAAGTACAACATCCTACTAAAGCTACCTCATAAAAAACGAAGAGAGAAGTAAGGAAAGACATTCCTAGGCAACAAATGGTAATAATTACAGATCCTTTCGGTCCTATTTTTCTACCGAACAAACCAGCAGTTATAGAACTTATTAAAGGTAAAAACAATAAATTTAAATACATAATATAAATAACTTGGAGTAATAGGATTTGAACCTATAAATCCTCGCACCAAAAGCGAGAGCCTTACCGAGTTTGGCTATACTCCAGGGGAATTACGAAACTTGAAAAATTTATCTCATAGGCTTTATTTGAAACACCATCAAATAAGTTTACTAATACAAAAAACAAATTAAAACAATATGATCTTAGATAAAGTTTAACCAACATTCTTCATTACAACCCTCTCTCTCATAGGCTTCATTTGAAACACTATAAAAATATTCGCATAAAAGTTAAAAACATTAAGAAATCTAATATATTGTATCTACACCTTGGTTTTGAACAAATATAGAGTCAAGTATATATGAAATAAGTTTAAAAAATGTTACCGGTATGAAGGAGCAAAATAATCTATAGTACCACTATAGAGATACCTGTATGAAATTATTTCTATTGTGATTAAAAAACTAGTGTATAATGAAATTATGTATAGTAACATATGAAACGTATATGCTAAAAATAATTTTAACTTGCCAAGTGAAGATATTACTCCCAATCTAGTGCATTCATATACAATACATAAATGAAGCCAACTCCCAATTCGATTATAAAATCAATCATGGCCCAAAAACCTGAAATATCTAAATTGCTAAGAGAGACACTCCATGGAAATAAGTACATAGCTTCAATATCAAAAACTATAAACAAAATAGCTACAATATAAAAATTAACACTAAATTTATGTCTAGCATCCTCGTAAGGCTCAAAACCACACTCATAAGAGGATAATTTTTCTGTTTCGGGGTTTTGGACTGATAGTAAATATGATAAAACTAGAATTAATACGGATAAAAACGTTGCGAACAATATTAATATCAAAACAGGTAAATACTCAACTAAAAATAACGTATAATTAACTTCGTTTAAATAATAATTATTCAAATTTAAAAATGACATACTTATATCAATAATAACAATTAAAAGGCGAAAAACGGGATTTGAACCCGTGACTTTTAGAACCACAACCTAACACTCTAACCTACTGAGCTATTTCCGCCAAACTTTTTCTAAAATACTTAATTGATAAAATTGAAGTTAGTAGATTCCGTTCTAAAAGATTTAGAGCATTCTATCATTACGATAGAGTACTTTGAATATAAGTCTTTACCCCCTAAATAAAAATCATCGATCCAAAACTTGTTTTTAGTACAAACTAATTTAATTTTAGAAGTTTTTAAAGGTAAAAAAATCGTAAATGCAGCGCCTGATTTGTAAAAAAAAGAATTACTATTAAGGGAATTTACGGGGAAATTTTGATACCCTATAAAATTTAAAAATTGATGTGTTTTCGAAAATTCATAATCTAATAGATTACTTGCTGGATTGAAATCTATTTTGCGTAATATAGATTTCAATTTTCTTATTACCTGCCAATTAGTTTTTGATTTACCTGCGGAATTTAAAACTTTAATAGTTTTGTTGTACTCACCTACTTTATTTTGGATTATAACGCTTTTTTCGAAGAAAATTTTATTAGGTAAATTAATATAACCGTAAGAATCAAAATTGTTTTTCAAAGAAGACAAAAACCCCCCTTTAAAAATATTGTGTAATTCTATGAATAACCTATTACCACTTACTGAAAAATCAAAATAATTTAAAAGTTTTAATTCAATTATCTTATTAATATTAGGAGTCGTAAAATCATTATCAATGAATAATATTGTAGAACCATTACTTATATCAGATGAAGATAATTTTTTAAATGAGGTTAATGAGTTAACACCGGATTCATTTGATGAAGTGCTTAAAACATTGTATCCAAACCATTTATTATTTACGGTATTCGAATATGATTTCAAATGAAATAACATATCTAATAAGAAATTAGAATCATTTCTATTAAAAATTTCAGAACTAATAACGATACTAGGATTAGACGAATAAGATAACTCTTGACAAAAAAAATGATTTCCTTCTACAATTTTCTTGATAATACTTGTGTTGGATCCTAAAGAAACTGTAGGATAAGTTAAATCTGTTATCGAATTCAAAGTAAATACTTTATAATTACCTTTTAAAAACCTTTGCCGTAATTTAATATTTAGCTCTGTATTTTCAAATCTGGTGTTCGTATTAACTAACAAGCACAAATCTGATTTATCTACAGTATTTAATGCTTTATTTAAAGATTGTACCAAAAACCTAGATTCTAAATTAACATTTTGCGTATTCATTTCATTTTTCCTTAACTGAATGAAAGGATATTTTTTCACTAAAAGAGTTAATAAAGTCAACGTCTCAGAATCTATATTAGAATTAAAAACTATAATCATATTTAAAAACATATAATTATGTTTTAATAAGTGATTTTGAAAATATAAAACATAAATTATATTTTCAAAAATTTCAGACCAATTTTTGTTGTTAGTCGTCTTCTCGTTACCTCCAGTAATAAATACATCAGAAATTCTTTCAGGGGAAAACATTCCGTCAAAAGAGAATCTTGTTTTATCAGAAATCCATACATTTGATTTGTGTGTTGAATTGTAACCTGGCAATATTTTTACTATAGAATTAGACTTTAAATATAATTGAATATTAGACGCGGAACTATCGGAATAATCAATGCTTTTTATATTTTTCAATTCCCAAATTCTACCTACAAAAGGGTATTGTTTAGATGTTAAAGCCCCTACAGGACATATATCAATTACATTACCTGAAAGCTCTGAGCTAAAAACTTTATTTACATAGGTCCCAATCTCACTATCCATTCCTCTACCAAAAATACCTAATTGATCTGTACCTGCGATTTCAGAAGAAAATCGTACACATCTGGTACAATGAATACATCTAGTCATTACAGTTTTAACAATAGGACCGATATTTTTATCAACAACTACGCGTTTGTAATTATAAAATCTTTTTTTATTAATACCAAAAACGAAAGATTGGTCTTGTAAATCACATTCTCCCCCTTGATCACAAACAGGACAATCTAAAGGATGATTTAATAACAAAAATTCTAATACACCTTCTCTTGATTTTTTAACTAAAGGACTATCTGTATAGATTTCCATTTTGTTTAATAATGACATGGAACATGATATTACAGGTTTAGGAGAACCTTTTACTTCTACCAAACACATTCTACAATTACCTGCAATAGAAAGTTTTGGATGGTAACAATAATGAGGAATATCTATACCTAAATTTTCACAATACTCAATAATAGATCTGTTATTAGGAATATAATTAATTTTAGAATTATTTATATAAAAATATTTCATTAATTATCCTTTAGTAATCTTAATTTTCTCTATTAAAATTGTGTTTTTAACTTTATAATACACAGATAAAATAGCCAATCCTATTGAAGATTCTGTAGCTGCAACAGTCAAAATAAATAGGACAAAAAGTTGACCTAAAACATCATCTAAGTAAATAGAAAATACTATAAAATTGAGATTCACTGCTAATAACATTAATTCGATAGACATGATAATGATTAAAATATTTTTTCTATTTAACACTAAACCAATTGCACCGATAGAAAATAAAATTGTTGTTAATATTAAAATAAAATTTAAATTTGTAAGAACCATATAATATAATTAATTTAAAAAAATACTGAGTAAACTGGGATTTGAACCCAGGACCTGTGGATTAAAAGTCCAATGCTCTACCTACTGAGCTACTTACTCTTATAGTAAATTAGAAATGAACGTATAAGTAAACAGGGATTTAACCCACATCTTTTTTTTATTGAAAATAAAAGATTTAGCTTACTTTAAATTATATATTAATTAAAGAGCAAATAAAATTAAGAATGCCATCATTAATGAAAACAGAGCAATTGCTTCAGTTAAAGCAAATCCTAAAATTGCCATTTTGAAAAGCTCGTCTCTTAAAGAAGGGTTTCTTGAGATACCAACAACAAGTGCACCGAATACAGTACCGATACCTACTCCTGCTCCTGCTAATCCAATAGTGGCTAATCCTGCTCCTATAAATTTAGCTGATTGTAATAAAATCATATATTTAAAAAGGTTTTTTTATGTTAAAAACATAACATACATAATATCACGTAAATTATTAAAAATTTAATCAAAAAAAGTTTTCGTCGAAAAAAATAGCCTTGTTAATAAATTATTTTGGTTTTTAAAGGTAGTTTAGCACTACCCGTTTTAAATGCAGCCATAGAAACATAATTACTGGTACCACATAATTCAAATAGCACAGTACCAGCGGCAACTCGTGCCACCCAATGGTTTACAGCACCTTTACCTTTACCCATTCTTACCGCAGTAGGTTTTGTCGTAACGGAAATTGAAGGAAAAATTCTGATCCACAATTTACCTTTCCTTTTTATTTTTCTATTTATGGCTTGGCGGGCTGCTTCTATTTGTCTAGAAGTAATAACCCCTGATTCTAATGATTTTAGTCCTATAGAACCAAATTTCAAACTGTTAGATTTAAAATTTAATCTAGGTAACTTACCTTTTTTTATTTTTTTGTATTTCGTTTTTTTAGGTTGTAACAGCATGTTCCTTATTAGATATAATTAAGAAATCCATAATTGAACTCCAAAAGTACCGTTCGAAGTAAAAGATGTAGAACAATGATAACTTACTTTAGAATTTAACATTTGTAAAGGTATTTCACCTATTTGTATTAAACGAGGCTTGGCTCTAGGTACACCATTAAACCGTCCTTTTATCTTTATTTTAACACCTTTAATTGAAGAAAAATTCGAACCGATGAGTAATGTTAAAGCCCTTTTTAAGAAAGTTAAAAAAAAATTATGTCTTTTCATACTTGATAACTTTAAGGCTATATATTCGGAAAGAAGTTTTGAAGAAGCTTGATTTTTTATTACAACAGTTAAAATATTAAAAGTTTCTTTGAAAAAAGACGATTTAGAATAAACTCTTAATTGTGTTACTATTTTTCTAAACTCCACTACATCAGAATTTGTTAATCTAACAGATAAACTTTTATTAACGTTCTGAATAACCAATCTTATTTTAAGTTTATTCTTAAGGAAAACATTCAAACACCCTATTAACTTGTGTAAAAAAGGTTTCGATAGCAAAAAAGATTTTTTTTTAAAAGCTTTTCTATTATAATTCTTTTTTATATCTTCTACCCGATCAAGTACACTAAGATTCTCGGATTTTTTACTTAGAGTGTCCTTATCCAAAAAATCTAATGCTAACTTATTATTAACTTTTTCAATTTCTGAAAGTGAATGTAGTAAATTAAAATAAGAAATTGAAATACTTAAAGCATATTCTGATCTGTTTATAAAACATTTATCTACTAGTAAACCATGTAAATGAAAAAATCTATCTATATACTTTCTGATTTCTAAATCTTGAAAAACATAAAACGTAGACTCTTCTGAAGTTTTTCCTAAATATTTGGAAGACCAATAATTATCGTTAATACCTAATCTTAAAATATTTGAATTCGATTTTTGACCCATTTTTTATTTTTTTTTAAATACAGCTCTAGATCTAGTAGATGAAAATTCCCCAAACTTATGACCTATCATATTTTCAGAAACTACTAATTTTGTAAATTTAACACCGTTGTAAATATCAAACGTTTTTCCTAAACAAATAGGAGTAATAGTTGATTTACGGCTGTATATTATTATAGGCTTTTTACCTGTGTTTTTGGAACCCGCAAAAATATTTTTCGCTAATAAGATTCCTTTCCATTTTACTCTTTTAAATGCCATTTTTATTTAAAAATTATCTTTTTTTGATTCGTTTAGTTACAATTAAAGGAGTGTTTGATGTACTTGTTTTTCTACCTAAAGTAGGTTTTCCCCAAGGAGTTCTTTTAATGCTTCCTCCAGATGATTTCCCTTCACCTCCTCCATGAGGATGATCAATAGGATTCATGGCAACACCTCTTACGACAGGTCTTCGATTTAACCAACGAGATCGACCTGCTTTTCTTATTTTCTTTAAAAAATGGCTCTCATTAGAAACAACTCCTAAGGTGGCAAAACAGTTATTAGGAACTAATCTATGTTCACCCGATCTTAATTTAATTCGCACGTACTTCGACAGTTTCTCAATTAAAATAGAAAAGGTCCCTGCCGAACGGATTAAAATCCCCTTAGAATTTTCTTTTAAAGAAATATTGTGTAAACAACTACCTATCGGTATACTAGATACTTGCACGGAATGACCTAATCTATTTTCAGATAAACTACCTGATTTTACAATATCCCCAATCTTTAAATTTTTAGGTAGTAAAATATAGAAGTATTTATAGTTCTTATAATCGTATATCGCACCAATATAACTGTTTCGGTTGGGATCGTATTCTATATTAATAACAATACCTTCGGAAGAATTTGATCTATTGAACAAAACTTCTCGAAATTTTTTTTTGTGCCCACCTCCTCTATGGAAACATGTAATTTTTCCTGAATGGTTTTTTCCTGCATCATTTTTTTTTCCGTATATTTTCTTTTTTAATATAGGAGCTTTAAATTTGTGATTTAATTGCATTTTAATTTTAAAAATAAGTATTGTATGAAAAATAGCTTTTTAAAATGAATCCTAAGAGAGAAACTGTTCATTTAAAAAATGCTCCTAAAAAACGTAAAAGCTCCAGCTGAAGTATCAAATCGTTTAAACGAAAAAAAATCTAGATTAGAAACTACATTCTACGTCAAAAAATTGCAAAATAATAATATATTAAAAATTAATTTCAAATATATAAATGACTCGACATTCAATTTGAGTAACACCGATACTAAAATAAAACCTTTAATTTCTTATATAATTAACGTAAACTTATCCAAGAGCAACACTATAATATCTATCTTAGATAAAGAAGGTAATTTAAAAGGCTATTATACATCAGGAGTTCTTGGCTTTAAGGGATCTCAAAAGACTAAGAAATACACCATAATAACTATGTTGAAGAATTTCCTTTATAACTTCAATTTTATAAATAATAAATCTGTATTGGTAAACTTTAAAGGTGTTACAAAAGACCAAAACCTTTTTATTAAAAAATTGAAAGAAAAAGTATCCATAAAAGCCATTAATTATGATAACTTATTACCTCACAATGGATGTAGACCTAAGAAGATAAGAAGGAAATAATAACGGAGAGATGACTGAGCGGTTTAAAGTGACAGATTGTAAATCTGTTGGTTAATACCATCGTAGGTTCGAATCCTACTCTCTTCAAAAACAGAATATGACGCAGTCCGGTAGCGTGCCTGTTTTGGGAACAGGAAGTCATGTGTTCAAATCACATTATTCTGAATATATTTTTATTTTACTTTTAAAAGAGTTATAGATAACTTTTTTGATATAAAGGTTAAGTTACTATTAAGTGACCTTAAATTTGATTTATAATCCAATCTGTTTAATTTAGATACTTGTTTAAAGTTATAAAACTTATTAGAAGCCTTTAAAAAGTAAATTGGAAAATTAGTTCGAATAAGATCAAATGATTCCAAATCATTCAATTGCACGAATAAAACCGTTCCACTAATAGCGTTTTTTAAGTTAAAAAACAACGTTTGATTTATGTTTTTAATAAACATCCTGTTTTTTATTCTGGTGAACGTGCACCCATTCTTTTTCAAAAGTTGTTCTATTTTTATCCAATCCGCCTGTTTTTTAAAAGGATAATTACAAACCAGAGTTACTTTATTAGAATTTAATAAATTAGTTATTAAGTATTTTTGATACTCTTTTGTATTCAGTCTCATTTTTATGATGTGAATAAATTTTAGGCTTAGTAGGATTTGAACCTACGACAAAACCGTTATGAGCGGTACGTTCTACCCCTGAACTATAAGCCTTTAAATAAGATATTTAACGTGTTATAAACAAATTTTGAATGAAAATAAGCATAGTACAATTAACTATTTTAATTATTATTGGTGTTTTATTATTAGGAGATACCAATAAACTAATAAAAAAATTGAAGAATTTTTTTATGAACTTCAGGAAAAGAGGGAATTGAACCCCCGGCCTTTAGTTTTGGAAACTACTGCTCTACCAAACTGAGCTATCCTCCTCTATTTTTTACAAAAATCTTCCTTTCACAAGATACATGATATACTTTAACTACTTAACTGAAATTAAAAATAGGTTCATCTGTGTAATAATCGCCTGTTTTCTATCCTCATATGTCGCATACGAGTATAAAGAAGTTTTACTGTTTATACTAATCAAACCGAGTACCTGCTTTTTTGAAGAACAAAGTTTATATTTTATATATACTAATATTAGTGAACTTTTTTATACGTATATAAATTTAATATTAACGACTACAATACAAACAAATGTTGTCTTTTTTTTTTTTCAAATGATACAATTTTTGAAACCTGGATTGTATAAATCGGAAAGTATACTAATTAAAAAATACTTTACTGTAATAACAACAACGTGGATTTCAACTATCTTTGTGGTGTATAAGTTAATAATCCCTTTTAGTTGGGATTTTTTCTTTGCTATACAAAATCAAATAAAAGAAAATCAAATAGAATTTTTCTTCGAGGCTAAACTAAATGAATACCTATTATTCGTTATGTCAACCTTCAATATATGTCTATTAAATCTGATGTTAATAAGTCTAATGTCAGCTTATTTGTATAAAATACCAAATACCTTGAAATTTGTCAAGATCTATAGAAAAAAAATATATTTCATTTTATTTCTATTAGCTTCTATAATAACTCCTCCAGATATATTTAGTCAAATGTTGTTAGGATTTATTTCAATAGGATTTTTAGAAATATATCTTTATATGTTAATAGCAAATAAAAAACTTACGGAAGCCAATTGAAACTAATCAATACTCCAGATGTAAATAACATATAACCCAAAGATAAAGGTAAGAAACATTGCCAACCTATAAACATCAGTTGATCATACCTATATCTAGGTAAAGTTGCTCTAGTTAAAATGAAAAAAACTACACCTAATGAGATTTTCAAACTAAACCAAACCACCCCAGGTATTAAATTAATTAGAGGTAAATTAATTAAAGGTAACCAACCTCCTAAAAATAAAACAGTGATAAGAGAACTCATTAATAGCATATTAGCATATTCTCCTAAAAAGAACAAAGCAAAAGTCATTGCTGAGTACTCTACATTATAACCTGAAACTAATTCGGCTTCAGCTTCAGGTAAATCGAAAGGATGCCTATTTGTCTCCGCTAACATAGAAACAGAGAACATTACGAAAGCTGGAAATAAAGGAATACAATACCAAATCTTCTCTTGAGACAGTACTATAGAAGTTAAATTGAAAGACCCTGTACAGATACAAACATTTATTATGATGAATCCTAAAGATACTTCATAAGAAATCATCTGAGCAGCAGATCTTAATGCCCCTAAAAAAGGGTATTTTGAATTACTAGACCATCCTGCCATAACGATTCCGTATACGCTAAGAGATGATACTGCAAACAAATATAAAATACCTACATTTAAATCAGATAAAACAACTTCTTCTGATAAAGGTATTACAGACCATCCTATTATACTTAATATAAAAGTTAATGCAGGAGCAAACAAAAAAACCACTATATTAGAATTACTGGGCAAAATAGTTTCTTTAGCAAATAATTTTAAACCATCAGCTAAAGGCTGAAGAAGACCAATAAAACCTATAACATTGGGACCCTTACGCCGTTGAATAATACCCATTAGTTTTCTTTCAGCAATAGTAAAATATGCTACTGAAATCAGTAATGGTATAACGATAGAAATTATCTTTAATAGAATAGATATAATATAGAAAAACATGTTAAATTAGTATATAAAATAAAGGTTAAAGACGGAATTGAACCGTCATCGTAAAATTTGCAATTTTATACATTACCGATTATGTTATTCAACCGCTAAATTTAACTATCCAATAAAAAATTTAAGGAAAAGGTGGGATTCGAACCCACGGTATCTCGTCGATACTTTAGCTTTCAAAACTAACGCCTTAAACCGCTCGACCACTTATCCTCTTATAAAAAAGGCTT
>Ga0209092_10000656_pt1 | contig 34790 bp, 28 predicted proteins | sample FraStrMetagenome_FD_187446 | JGI IMG/M metagenome (GOLD analysis project Ga0209092, IMG submission 187446) | Marine eukaryotic phytoplankton communities from Arctic Ocean - Fram Strait ARC3M Metagenome (SPAdes) (version 2) | ecosystem: Environmental > Aquatic > Marine > Oceanic | place: Fram...
GAGTAGGAGAATCTGTTGGTGAAGCAGTTGGCATATCTGTGGGGGACGTAGTTGGTGATGCAGAAGGGGAGTCTGTAGGAGACGACGTCGGAGAATCAGTTGGAGAATCTGTTGGAGAATCTGTTGGTGAAGCTGTAGGAGCAAAAGTTGTAATATTCTCGATGATCTCTTCAATTTCTTCAATGATCTCCATAATTTCAGTTTCGTTCAGCTCAGGTTCAGGCACAAAAGATTCAATAAGTGATTCTGCCACGACAGGAGTTACTGCTCCTGGAATGGCAGTTTGGTTAGTCCATAAACTTAATTCGATTCCATCCCACAATTCTTTATTGTAGCATAGCTCATTAATCAATGCAGATAGAACTTCTTCCGGCAAATCGTCCCATGCTACGTCATCGTATGGCCGGACCGCTTTGACTACACCCCAATTCGATTCATCATGCCCAATGAGCTCCAAAGCAGCTCTTTGGCTGGCATATTTTTCATCCGAAATCTCTCCCCAATCTAACGTGAGATAATGTCCATGGCAACAAAGGTGTGAGTCTGCATCAAAACCTGCAAGCGTCAGTACATCCTGTTCTGCAATGGTTAAGTTCTCAAACTTAGTGTTCTCAATTGCAAAATTTTGCCTGCCCTGATAGTCCCAAGACCGGCGAGTGTAACGAAGGATATTTTTGTACATGTTTCTGTTAGGCACGTTGAGATTCATCCATGCACAGTAGCGATTTACCGGACACATATAGGTCAAACTGGGATCAATTGGGTAACATGGCTCCTGCTCACGAAAAACTTGTCCGCTTCCAGATCCAATGAGTTGGAGTGCTACTATCAAAAATGCTTGGAATCCGGTGGCTTTGATTGAAAGAACCATTTTGCAGATGACTTGACTTCAGAACTGACGGGGAATCAAATTCTATGAAAAATTTTGAATTGTGATAGGAAAAAGTGGAGTTGTAACCTAAATGAAACTATGTAGAGGATTCTGCGTAAGTAACAACAACAACAACAACATATACGAAAGATGATAATGGTCTCTGGCAAACGTAGAAAGATTTGAAAGATACCAGTTGATATGTTTATCTTGAATAATACAGGATTGCACCGAGTCTTAATTATTATTCGTCTTTGATTATATTTAAGAATAGAATGCTTAAAGAACGATTCATTTAACGTTTAGCTTGCTTGAATCAGGTCGTCTCAAATAATTCTTACAAGTTTGTGATTAGAGAATTTAATTAAAATTCTAAAAGAATCAAAGCACATGAAACTTATTTCGTAGAAGGGTGTATCTAATATATTACACGAATAATTGAGGCAAGATTCAAAAATTATATCCGAACACTAGTCAAATTTAAAACATCTTTTTCTGTTACATTTTACGAAGGAAACTAACTTTGCTGCCATAAAAGACTTGTTCATTTTTTGATCGTCGTTAATTCACCAATAGAATCAAAAAAATAAGAAAAATATTAGTATTGCATAAAAGTTCAAAGTAACCTCGATAAATCAAATGGAAATAATCACATGAGTGACATACCCTCTTACCTCAAAAAAATTGTGTAGTTGGATCTTTTGGATTCTTTTTGGACACTTTTATTTTCGCATGCCATGAATTAATGATTATGATGGACATGTCACAAAGAAATATATATATTCATTATTTATTTTTATATGTATAATGCTTAAAGCAATGAGGAAACCATAACGAACAACATGAAACCAAATAATCCAATACCGATTCCTGATTTGTGTGCACTAGAAGCTGTTGTCGACTCTAATAAAAACAGGTTTTCCGATCCTCCTGGTAGTAAAACGTCTTCCGGCCAAGCTGTAAGGGGAGTAGAATCCCAAAGCTCTTTATTATAACAAAGAGATTCATAAAGAGCTGACTTGACTGGAGGAGGAAGTTCATCCCAAGTAAAACTATCAAAATCGGAACCATCGTCGTTCTCCCATTTTTCTTCATTGTAGCCAAGCAATTCCAATGCTTCTTTGACATCACTTAATTCTTCTAATTCGGTAAAGTCAGACCAATCATAATAGGTATAATGATTGAGGCAGCAATCATGTTTGTCTTCGTTGTAGCCCAAGTCCCTCAATGCTGATTTTTCAAATGGGTTTAAATCTTCAAATCCAGTTTCTTCGATAATATTAGTGGATTCATAATTCCATTCCGAGCCGGAATATCCTAATTGGAAAGTGAGAACTTGTCGTTGCTCAAAAGCAAAATAATTCCATTCACAATATCTTTGCGTAGGACAAAAGTAATCAATATCAGAACTGATTTCTCGGCAAGGTGCTGGTGTTGGAGCAGGTGATCTAACTTGCAAATCGGTTGGTTGAGGTGTAGGAGCAGGAGTTGGGCTTTCTGTGACAACTAATTGTTTTTCCATTTGTCCAGGCAATACAGCATTTTGAGGCCATAAATCCAAAGGAACTTTATCCCAGGTTTCTCTGGAATAACACAAATCGTTCCTCAATACTTCTTGGATATTACTTGGGAGTTGATCCCAGTTCGTGCCTTCATATTCGGAACCAGTACCAGCATCCCAAGAATCTTCATCATAACCCATGGTTGTTAATGCTTCCAAGACATGATCATATTTAGTATCACTTTGTAGCTCTGTCCATGTGTAACTTACATAATGACCATGACAACAATCATGAGATTCTTCTGTAAATCCAGCAAAGATGGTAAGACCATCTTGAACACTCTTGTTCAAATCCACGAATTTTGTTGTTTCATATCGATGAATTGCATAATAATTCCATGTGATACGATCATATCCAATCTGGAAGCGTAAGAATTGACGTCCTTGAAAATCATAATAATTAAAATCACAGTATCGTTTTACAGGACAAAAGTAATCCATATTGGGATTTAGTCGATGGCAGGCATCGTTAATAAAACCAATATCAATGGTAGGGGCAAACGTCGGGTTGGGTGTTTGAAAAGTAGATGGTGGTAAAGTAACATCCATCGTAGGCTTATTGGATGGTACTGGAGTAGAAACTTGTGGCAGGTTAGAAGGTGATGATGATACATCTTTGGAGGGTTTATTTGTAACTCCAACAGTTGGCAAAGGTGTTTGCTCGAGAGGCGCTGAAGCTGTTGGCGAATCAGTTGCTAAAGGAGTTGGAGAGGGCGTCGGAGAAATGGTTGGAGAATCAGGGGGGGAAATAGTTGGTGACTGAGTTGGTATTTGAGTTGTGACAATCGATGGAGCTGAGGAAACTATTCTGCCTTCAAAATCTTTCGAAAAGGTTCCTGGCAGAGTCGTCCCATCTAGCCAGGCAGTCAGAGTAATGCCATTCCACAATTCTTCATTGAAGCATAAATCATTAAATGCTGCAGATTGAACTTCGTCTGGTAGGTCATCCCATTCCATATCTCCGTAAGGGGGTATGAGGGAATCCAAATCGACTGTACTCCAAATGTCTTCATTGTACCCTAAAAGTTCCCAAGCAGCCTTCACACCTGCAAACTTCGGATCATCAAACTCTGCCCAATCATAAGCTACATAATGTCCATGACAACAATCATGAGAATCAGCATTGAATCCAATAAATTCCATAAGAGATCTTTGTTCCTCGGTCAATGCGCTAAATTTCGCGTACTCTATTTCATCGTTGACTCTAGCTAAGTAGTCCCATTCTCGCCGAGTATAACCCAGCACATCTTGAAAAAAAGCTCGATTGGATACCACATTTTCCATCCAACCACAATATCGATTCACGGGACAGAAGTAGACAAGATCAGGATCGATTGGATAACATGGTTCTTGCTCTTTGAGCACCTGAAGATTTCTAACATCCTGTAAAGAAACTTCGTTTCTCGGAGTGATGCTGGCAGACGAAGTACGAAAAGAGTTCAACGTAAGAAGAATGATTGGATTCCGCAATTTCATATCCAAACGCATGATGTAATGGAGGTACTATTCGATTCTTCAGTTGGAAGTGCTTTGCTATATCTTGTAACGATATTCTAATTTATACACCTTGTGGACGCACAAGAGTTTTCTACCGTACACCTTGGTTGCGTCAACTAACTAACAACTAAATTGTGAAGGGGCAATTTGTTCCTTGCATCATGTGTATCTTGGGACTAGATTTGTGATCGATTCATTAAATTAAGCTCATTGTATGTGTTACTATTTTCATGTTTTGTATATTTAAAAACGGAACGGACTAATGCACATACATATTTAAGACTGAAGATATGAAAAAAAGCTAAGTCAAGATTAAAACAATTTTGTGCCATATTATTTAAATATTTTCGTTCCATAAATTTTCTTGGAAATACGATTCATGTCACGAGCAATGATATCATTGCTTGTTGACATCATGATCATCTCTCTTATTTCTACTTATTTGTGTAACAATACTTGTACACGAATATAGCAACAGAACTTCATTCACGAATTTGATAAAATTGATTTCTTTCACATCACATTTCAATCAATTTTTTTAAGTAATTAAGTTTTATTGCTACATATTGTGTAAATATTCCGCTTTGTATCCATCATCTATAATGCACGAAAACTTGTATAGTTCTCAATACAATCATAGTCCTGTCATCGAGAGGGAAGGTGGTTTGGTTATCAACGCTCATCACATTGTATTACAAGAAGTCAGCCTCCTTGCTTGGAGAAACTAAACTTCTTTAAAAAATGAGGTCTGTTGTCTGCGGAATATTTTTTATCATACAAAAGTACGGTAGACTACGATTCCATTTAGTACGTACTTTTTGACAACCTTCATTTCGCCACAGCCTATCATTCAAATTTAGAAAAAATAGCCCATCACAACAAAGTGCATATCTTAACATAGAATCGATCATTATGAAATTCCGAATATCCCTTATTTATTTCTGCTTCGTACTCCAAGAAGCAACTTCTTTTCAAAGTGCTTCCTTTGGGCCTCGCACAATTTCATTTGTTCCTCATGAAAATTACATACAAAAAACGACACTTCTAAATGGATGGATACAAGACGAAAACGGGGAGTGGATTTGGGAAGATGAAGTTATGGGTGGTGCAGCACCTGTAGCTGTCGCTGAATCTAGTACATGTTCAACTGATATAATTGATGCTAGTAGTGTTCAAGACAAGGCTACACCTCAAATTCCATCCGGTAAATTCAAACCAAAACAATCTTTAGGTCAGAATTTTCTTCGTGATGGAAACACTGTTGGAAAGATTGTGCGTACTTTTGCTAAAGATGCTTCTGAAACTATTCAAGAAGATACATCCAAACATAATAAAAAATCGTGGGAGCAGCCTGGTGTAAGACCCGTAGAACTAGGGCCAGGTCCAGGAGCTTTGACTGGGACATTAGTGGATTTATTCGGACAAGAAAATTTACAATGCATTGAAATTGATGATCGGGCAGTCGAATTATTGGGTTCTGAGTTTCCCAAACTACGTGTCAGACATCAAGATGTTTTACAGGTAGATTATCCTGAAATGGCTATGGAAGAAGGAGGACCACTTAGTGTTATTGGAAATTTACCTTATTATATCACCTCTCAAATTTTATTTGCTTTGGCAGACGCTTCTCAATTCGGTGCTGTAAGATCTGCAACTGTAACAATGCAATGGGAAGTCGCTCAGCGGATTGTGGCTCCAGTTAAATGCAAAGATTATGGGATCTTAAGCGTAGTCTTTCAATTATATGCGGATTGTAAAGTTCATTTCAAAATACCTCCTACGGTGTTTTATCCCCAACCAAAAGTAGATTCTGCTTTGGTAGGTATTCGTTTTGTGGGTCCAGAAACCTTAAGACAAAGGCTCGCTGGTGTAAACCCTAGAGATGTAAGAAAATTGTTAAATAGGATATATCAGCAAAGGAGAAAAACAGTAAGAAATAGCTTAAAGAAATTAGTAATGGACATGTATGGGAAAGAAAAAGGAAAAGAAATTTTAGACAGTCCGCCACTGGATTTGCCAAAATCAGTTCGACAAAGACAAGAGGAAGGTGATGAATTTGCATTGAGTCAAGAACTACCAAAAGATTGGGCAAAGCTGAGACCTGAAGAATTGAGTCCTGGCCAGACAGTCGAATTAACGAGGCTAATATTTGGAGAAAATCAACTTAAAGATGGTGTATCTATTCCATGGGACACCAAAGTATGGAGGAAACTGAAACATGGAGCTAATAATTAAAATGCCAATTATTAGTTCATCATTTTTTTATGATAAATTGTATTTCTTAATAATAAATATCCAAGCTATAAGCATACTTTTAAATCAGCTTTTTTGACTAAGTACTCAGGTATTTAACTTCATACTACGTGTCGGTGGGAGCTCTATGAATCCGGAAACATATTCGTGTAAAGTTGAATTCTTTCACCGAAAGCCAAAGTGCAATATTTTAGACCTTCATTGCACGAAGTTGATATGAGAATATCAGAGTCATACAGTAAGTAGCACTCACTACCGTCGACTGAGTTTAGCTAAATAGTCACATGCATGAAAAGATTCAATAATGGCGATGCAGATCTCATGGAAACGTCGAAAAAATATATTTGATTTATTTTACTTTGATGCTGAATTTAGATTCAATGAAATAGCAGCGTATTTTGTTCCAACTCTAATGATATTTTATTCTCAAGATGATGGTAGCTTTTAATCTCATCTAAGAAAAAATAAAGAGTATTTCTTTTCCCATGTTCACTAAATCAACCAAGTTGCAAAACGATTGATTCATTAATGAAGTTATCCTCATCTCTTTTTATTGTCAAGATCGTCTATTTGATTCCTTAGCAAGCACATAACTAAAATATTCCTGTAAAACTTTTGATTTGTTCTTCCTAAGATTTGAGAATTGCTGCCATAGCAGCTTTCTTCACGTTATTAAGCTGTCCAATTAAGTCGTTGACTCTCACTATTCTGCGATTTTGTATAGTGTTTTGTTTGTTATTTGCAGTATGATAAAGTAATTGTTTTGAAAACCTCTCCGGATCCAATATTAATATCCTCTGCAAGTTGCAACCCAATTTAGCTCCATTTCCCCATAATTGCTGTCCCCCAGACCAAAATTCTACATTCATTCTATCCAAACCATCATCTGCAAAAGAATTAAATGGAGGAAGGAATTCTTTTGTACATAAACGTTCAAACTCCAAGATTTGTGCCCGGGTTGCCATGAATCCACCTTGCTGGCCAAAGTATCTAGGGTGTCCAGGTGTAGGTCTTTCTCCCAACATTCCACCTGTTCCTGACCAATATCCTGAAATCCTTGCCTCATAATCTGATGGATTGGGACCTGGTTGGAGAGCTACCCAACCTAGGGAGGAGGAACGAGGGAATTCGCGAACGCTGTAACCATGGATTCTCGATTCCCACGTCACTACTTGGTCATGTGTCGGGTGTGCTGGTAATCGTTTGTTTAATATCATGTTTGTCTCTGACATTCCACAACAATATTGAGGATTGATATTTTTATGTTGAGGGATTGAGTTGGCATCATTTGAAAAATTTAAATCTACTGGAATTGGATCTATGAATTTTTGTGATTGTGAGTTTGGTTTAAGTACTTCTACTCGTATGAATCCAGGGAAAACCTTTTCTAACTGTTTATATGACAAGTTTCCAGAAATGGCAAAAGGTGACAGTTTTGAAGGGAGTAATAAAGCTTCCTCTTTTAATTTGTCCAATTCCTTTGACACTTCTAAATAATGTTGAATGTGATGTGATGTGATATACATATCGTCTTCCCATGCTGAAAAAAAGTCATAATGAAACAATTTGTCTTTGATAACATACCGATGCTGCCGTGATAGACTTCTTGTGACTAGTTGAATGGCTTTGAAATCATTTCTATCATACCCAATCGGTACGGCGTTATTCCATACTTCCAAACCGACATTGGGTGGTAAATTATCGCGTACCAGTTGCTCACGCTCGTCTGTGAGTGTGAAGCCAAGGATAAGATAAACATCTACATGAAAATTTTGCTCTGTCATTGATTTCACACTTTCGCCTAAAATGGGTATGAGTACTTGTTGCAACCGATCTTCACCTCGTACAGTTCCCCTTCTTCCATTATTATATTCAGATATTGCGGTAACTATGTGCAATATTCTAAGAGATGGAGCTTCTTCGTCTATTTTCAGTATTTTAGCTTCTTCCATCATATGGTGCTGAGCCTGCATATGTTGTAATAATGATTGATGTTGTGCATAGGAATGATACGTGATTTTGCCCCGCACTCCTCCTTTCATTTGAATATAAAGTAGATGCACTGCCGTACTAACAAAGAGGGTAAGCATAAAAACTTTCCACATTAAAAACAAAACAAAAAATCTTGGTGGGATAAGACTGATCCACCACACTGCAAAACGCGAAAGCATTGGGAAATTATGCAATCGTTTACGAATCTCTGTTATGAGGGAACTGCGGATGCGTTGAATTGTATCAAAGAAACCTTTTGTATTTGTTTTTCGACTATTATCAAAGTCATCGTTGTTGATTGTTGATTCCTCTACTACTGCCAAACCAAATCCATCTTGATTGTTCCGTTGTCTACTATCAATTAGATTTGTCATTGTTTGGATATAAGAAGAGACTATTCTGCTTTGATCTAGAATGATTTAGATAATAGGTAAAAAGTTGTTCATGGATGAACGACGATCAAAAGTAACAGCGGTCTATTGCATATATTATATAGTCAGTTACACACAAAGGACCGACACGTCTGTTTGAATAAATTAGAATAAGTAACTAACGACTTCAACTTGATTATATACAGTAATTTCAATACATAGGGCCAGGCCGTTAATATTTTTGGGAAGTGCCGCGGGTAAGATCGACAAGCACAAACATTCATTAATTTAGTTTGTGAAAAGTATTCTTTCATATCGAGTTTCTTATTTTCATTTAGCTCTATGAAATAGGAACTAGTGTCTAAGATCGAATTCTCGATTTAGTCAAAAGGAACCGCATATAAAATTTGAACTGCTACAACTTGAACTCATACGTAAATGAATGTTTATTAATATACGTTGCAGTTTCAGTTGTTGCAGATTGACAGGGATCATAAGTTCTCGTAATGAGTGACTCGTGCTAACTATCCTAAAATTATTTATTGCATGTTTTTCACTTAAATTTATGAAATTCAACTTTCAAAACAAAAAACATGAAGAATATGATGATCTTGTTTGACAATTTCTATAACATGTTTTTGTGTACCTTGAGTTAGAGAGAATAATGGATGAAAAGGTACTACAATGGAATCAGAGCAGGTTCTAAGCAAGAGCGCATCAAAACATGATAAAGAGTCTTCATCTACATCAGTAGTAGAATCAAAAGAAAAATTATCAGTTCAATCCCTTATGGCTCATTTACCAATGAAAATGCACGATGAAAAGAGTATGAATCCGCCCTTTATTAAAAAGAAAAGGGGTACCATGTCAATATTATTTCCTTGCATAACAGGTGACTATGGCTGTGGAGAGAATCTCAATGATGAAAGAAACAAAATTTCGGATGATTGTGAAGAAAATGATAAAATTGTCCAACAAACGATTTTGAGTAAAGATGAAAAATCTCATGATAATGAGAGGCTACTGAAACAAGTATCCTCTTGGATGTCTGCTATGAGTCGTGAAGTATCGTTCAATACGGTATTAGAGCAACCAGTCGCTTCAGTAAGATCACCTGCTTCACCACCAAGACTTCGTAATGTAAAATTTGACAAAGTCCCAATAACATCTGTCAAATGTGTACCTAAACACTCCAAAGATGAATTACAGAGATTGTTTTTTTCACAGAAAGAACTTGATCAGTAAGTGAATACTTCTATAATATTTTATTTTCAATCTTCTTTTTCTGTAATATATATATTTACTTTAGTCATATATTTTTGAACAAATTTAGATGGGAAGAAGATCGTGAGTTTCCTATAGGTGATATAGAAATAGTCATAAAAGACACTTGTCCAAAATCCACTCCTACTCGATTGCCGTCAAAAAATAGTATAGAAGATGATGGATCTCCAAAAAGTGTATCTGCAGTCATGGACAATTTAGCAATAATGGCCAAAAATATATGTTAGTAAAAGTTGCACTAAAAAATGGACTACTACATTTCTTTGAAGTAATTCAGCAACTGTATAATAATATACTTTAGATAATACTGTATCATGTGCTTTCACGGGTACTCCAAAAGGCACTAGGACCCACACTTGCATTGTCACTAAAAACTAAATGAAAAAGGAACAATTCTACTCCAAAGCATATTATACCAAATTTGGATTCATACCAAACTATTTGTAAATAGTGTTGATGATTTGATGTCATTGCACCTATATGCAATGTATTTGCACCTTCCAACAAAGCATCGTACTTTCGTAGAACCAGCATACGAGTGACTGTGACGAGTGTTGTGACATCTCCCAATAACAAAAAGAAATTCCGACCAGAGTGTTGTTGCTTGGTACTAAAAAAGAATTGACCTTCATCAAGTAATAATTGAAATATTTGAAACATGGCACTACCCTGTGTCCACTTCAAAAAAACTGGTAAAAATCGCCCACGATGAAAATGAAGATTCAAACAAAATATTGTAGCATATTCCAAAATGGTGAAATATATTTGAGAACGAAAGAAATTGCCTTCATGATCGTTCAAATAGTGGAAGACAGAATTAAAGGAATACCACATTCCGAATAAGTTGCCTAGAAAGGTAAGAAATATCGAAATACGAAGCGTTTGATTCCACAGATTGACAAAGAGATTCTCAATCGTCCGACAAAGCCCATAAAACCAACCAAGCGTCCATAAGCCTAGCCAAAAAGTCGTCCATTCCAAATTCATGTAAACTGTTTTGTAACATGTTGATGTTCCACTTGGAATTATTTGACCCAGAACTGTTTGTCCTGTACCTTTTGTACAAAGCGGATAACCCCATTTTGTTCGACCATCCCAACATCCGTCAATGGAAGCTGTATGAATTGAACATGTGAAAGGATCCACTTGTGTTTTGGCGGAGGTTGAAGATGATCCCGGATGAATACCAGGTGCGTATGTGAGAGATAATAACAGAAAAGTGACAACAAAACTTGAGAAAGCTAAGACTATCGGAAGTGTTGCATTGGTTGCTGGAATCGATGGCCGTGTTAAGGGTGTCGGTGTTGGTTTAACTAGGGGTTGAGATTGTGGAAGACGACCATGCCGATTTTTTTTGCCTGTGGTGATTGGAAGTGCATGATCGTCATCTGAGATAATTAAGGTTGCTCGTTGCTTCATCTTGTAAAGACCAGTTGGACAGTTGGAAAATAATATCGAGTTGGTGATTGCTTTTCATAAATCTTCTTTCATTTTTGAGTCGTGACAAAACGAAAAAATCAAGTCGCTCACAATATCTTTCATAGATGCTAAGCAATCTTTATGGAATGTGATCAACAAACAAAAAAGAGACATGAATAGGGTAGGAAATCAAGATTGGAGAACATACTTGAACGATGCAACTGAAAGCTTTGGACTTTCACTCGTGATACTAAATTAAAAGTACATATTCAATTGAATCTCTACTTCTTGCAAGAATGGATGAAAGTAACATTGTAAATGGTTCAATTTGGAGACACTATCGCATTTGCCTTCTATGTTGGAAAGCATCCAAATACTTCAGATGGAATTGGAATATATCATTCCTTTCTTTCCTTCTTCATTTATTTGCCGGTACCGTATTTTAGTTTTGAATGAAAACACGAATTTCAAAAAAGGCGGTTTTTTATTGTTGAGAATGAAGATCCATTTATTAGGTATCAATCCCAGATTTTCAAGTAAACGACATCATAGATTCTCATGTCCGATTTTAGAATCAAAATTTCTACTTCGTTAGCAAAAAACAATGATTTTAGGGGTTTTTTTTTTTCAGAATTGAGAAAAAAAGCGGTAAACTCACCGACTTATATGCATGATCATGAAGAACAAACAAATCACAGTGTGGCACATCTCTTTTGTCTTCCTTTCGTTGCTGATAGTGTCTTTACTGAACAAAAGTGATTGCCTTCAGATTACAAGACCTTGGACTACTCAACATTGGTGTAAATCAGTAATAAACCCCAAATGGCCATTTGCGTATGCTAAATATCATGGCCAAAAAGAAGAGCCTAAGGGTCGTGTTTCAACTAATGCACAAGATATGAGACATGAGTGTCAAACCCAAGGTGTACAATCGAAATGCCATATTTGCGAAGAAATTGCATGTGGAGAAAACAATCATCAGAATCAGACTTGTCATTTTCAAATACAAGGAGTTGATTGGAGAGACATGAGTACAAACATACCAACAATTACAGATATGCCATGGGCGGTAGGAGGACGACATCGATTTGACTTTGGAGGTAATTCTACAACTCATGTTTGTTTATTTTTATCGAGCAATGATGATTGTCAAACAAATTTTGGTGTTGATTATTCGAATTGTCCTTTGAGATGTTGGGGATATAATACGACTTTCCAGAAAGATATTTTTGGTTATTTCGCAGTTCCAACAAGATCTTCCATGGTTCAAGGAATAAATTCAACCTACTCGGAAAAAGATGATCTCTTACAAGAAGGAATATGGCCTAATCACCTGCATCAACATAACAATGTGATAAGTCATCAACTGGAAGGATACAATTCAACTCCATGGACTTTACCCTTACCAACAGCCACTTGGGAATATCCTAAATCTGCCATCATGGACAAAGCACAAAATCCAAAAGTTTATGGAAACTGGTCCTTACTACCACAAGGAGGAACTTTTACACTTGCAGGATCTAGAAATAGTCAGAAAGGTTTTGTTGATGGTAACACTTTCTCTGCGAGGTAAGTGAGCATGATAATTACTTGAATTGAAACGTACGTCTGTTCTCATCCGAAATATGACATTACTGAATGTTCTATTAAAGATTTAATACACCAGAAGGAGTCACAGTTGATCATGAGGGTTATGTTTATGTTGCTGACACGGGAAATCATGCTATTCGAATGGTTTCACCAATGGGGAACGTTACTACTATAGCTGGGACTGGAAATCCAGGTTTCCAAGATACGGAAAGCTCTTTTCAAAATATGGAGCAATTTTCATACCCATCAGATATTGTATTTTGGAGAGACTGGGAAAATTGGGATTATCGAAATCCCATTGATCTTGACTCTTTTCTAGTGATGAATGGTAAAGGTAGGCACGTTTTATTTGTGGCAGATACAGGGAATCATTGTATAAGAAAAATCACAGGAGATATTCGTTACGATCCCGTTCAAGGTGAAAAAACATGGGAAAACGTTAATGTGACATGTTTCAGTGGTAGCGCATGCGGTAATGTGAATGAAAAGAGTCCCCGTCCGGGTTATGCAGATGGAGAGAGACATGAGGCAAGATTTGATTCTCCAAGAGGAATAACTGTGAGTAGCGGTGGACATATTTTTGTAGCGGATACAAACAATCACCTTGTAAGAGAAATTGATCGCTTTGGCACAACAAAAACAATAGCGGGATCATTGATTTTAGCAGAGGTAAGACATTTTCTGAAAAAGTTTTTCCTTTTTTTTCAACAAGATAGAATAAGTAAAATCTGATGGCTTTCTAGACTACAATTACAGGTTCTACATTAGAAGGATGTTCATCCCCGTGTCTTTCTGGTGTTCAAGGCTCTGAAGATGGTCCTTTCAACAAATCGAAATTTTCTTATCCATCTAGTTTAGCAATGACAAAAGGAGAAAATGAACTTTACGTCACAGATCGACATCATCTCCGAAGTATAAATTTGTCCTCGCAAGTAGTTTCTACATTAGCTGGTGGTGAAGAGGAAGGCGAACGTGATGGTCAGGTAAGGCTTCATATTCATCGTTTTCCCTCTAATGTATTCTTCATGAATGATTTTGACTTCATCATATCTTTATTTCTATTTTTTCAATATAGGGAAGTGAAAGCTCTCTCAATAAACCAGATGCCGTTACAGTAACCGCAGATGGTATAGCTTATATTGGAGATGCAGTGTCATGTCGAATAAGGCGAGTATCGTCACCACGTACAAGTGCACAACAGGTTTCTTGTTCAGAAACGTTATCGTCTATTTTTAGGCCGTCTGGTTGCACCTCTTACAACCCATCAGTTGACAAATATGGTATGAAGATGACTCCAGTTGAGAGTAATGTATATCACAATTATCAAGTAAAAAATCTTTACGACGAAAACTTAGGACTTGACTTTGTTGGACGAGGGACAAAAGATTGCGTTGGGTCACCCCCAAAGGATGTACTTGATAAACGTTTTTGGAACGATACAGCTACCATTTATCCATTCAACGAAAATCTTGTGATTGATGATGAATTGAAAAATGTAAGGGAGGACCCAAATCAAGGAACAGTTTTGAAAGTGATCTGTCCTAAATTCTGTAACAATGATCTGGAAGTCTTCGGTGGAACAAAGGACAAAGAAAGTTCAAAAACGTTTTATTCGGAATATTCATCCGTTTGTGGTGCAGCTATCCACTCAGGCTTCAAAAGTGAAGGAACAGATGATATTATAGATATTATGATCCACAGAGGAAATAATCAAAAAGTTATTTCTGGAATATTCCAAAATGGGATCCGTTCACATGATATATCAAATTCAGTTAGTAGATTGTTTTCTTTGTCCAAAAGCTCTTTCGATAAAACAGTTCAAACAATATCAGGATCGCCAACAAATATGATAGGGTATTCGTGTGGATATCACGATTCTCTACCTTCACAGGAGGCTAAAGTAAGTATCCTATCATATCTGCATATAATTATCACATGGAAAACTGATGTTTGTTCTCTTTAAGTTTGGAACACCAACAGGTATAGCTGCATACACAAATTCTACATTGAATGATCATTCGAACTTCCTTTTTGTGGCTGATAGAAATAACCATGTGATTCGAGGGATTAGTTCAACTTGTATGTTTCCATGTGAAAATGGAGGACGTTGTATTGGTTCTGACTTATGTGAATGCCCTGACGGATGGAGAGGGGTAGATTGCACACGACCACAATGTTCTTCAGATTGTGGTGATCGAAAGTTATGCGTTGCTCCCAACATATGCTCGTGTGTACCTGGATATAATGGATTCGACTGCACTGAAACACAATGTGTGCAAACTTGTGAAAATGGTGGACAATGCATAGCTCCGGATACTTGTTCCTGTAGCCCGGGTTGGTTTGATTCTAATTGTACCACGCCGATTTGTGGGCACACATGTGGTAATGGAGGAAATTGTACAGCACCGAACACTTGTACTTGTCCCTTAGAATGGGGTGGTACTGATTGTCGTACACCAGTTTGTGAGCAAGAATGTATGAATGGGGGGTGGTGCATTGCTCCAAATACGTGTGCTTGTCCACCTCAATGGAGTGGATTTGATTGCAGTATTCCTATCTGCCACCAAGGATATTTTGTGCCTTTTTCATTTCAAACAAAGCAAAAATATCAGCATTTTCCTCGGCATTGGTTGCAATACGAACCGTGTCATTTTGATACCTGGTGTAATGAAAGTAATGGATTTGATTGTAAACAACACGATAGGATTGCTTCCGCAGTGAAGATTAAAAATGGAAAGAAATGGCGGTAAGATATTCTCTTTTCTTTGTGGATTCATGATTATTATATCATTCATAATTGCTTTCAATTTGTCAAAAAGCTTCAAAACAGGAAGAAAAACTGAGCCACACTTATGTGCAAAAGTTGAACTCTCAGTAAATATTGTGTCAAAATACCAGTATTTGAGAGCTCGAGACAATACCACAACTTCTTTCCATCGATATACACCAAAAACACTCCATAATTGGATTTCAATTCCTCGCCAAGCATGGAATGCATATGATGTACCAGAATTCAGTTTAACACAACCATGGAAATACCTGCTTGATAGACAAGTAGCCTTAGTCACGCTGTATAATACCACTCAAGGCAGATATGTTTGTGCAAATGGTGGAGAATGCATTGTACCTGATACATGCGTCTGTGCACCGGGTTGGATTGGTTTTGATTGTAGAACACCAGGTGAATATAATTTTATTATTCATTGTACCATCATTAGTATGATCTCATTTAGACTCTTTTTTTATAGTATGTGAACAAGGATTCTTTGAGCCGGATCAAACTGAATTCGTGAAAGGTACAAACTCAGAGAACGAGTTGGAATCGTTTGAATTTTTTTTAGGAAATAATACATATCGTCTCAATCCACATAGACAGTCTGGAACTGGATATTCTAACCCCAAATTTAACTTATGGCAAGAAACTTACATCAACGAATCGGAAGTGAAAAGAGTTCTAGTGGAAAAAGGTGGAATAGAGTATCTTACCTTGGAAGGAAAGAAACAGGGCGGATACTCTTGTTCCATCAGAAGTGTCACCGAATGGGAGGATTATCGCTCTGGTTCTGTATTGGATCATCCAAATTATTTTTCAAGGTTTATGGATTCTAAAGTTGAGATGGATGGAAAAAATTATACTTCGTGGGAAGGTATGCAATGGAAACCTACTCATAAAAAATCTTCAAAACGAAAAATTGGTATTCAAGACTTTTTGACAAAATATGGACTTGATTTTATACCTCAAATTGATCTCCATGGGCCTAATAGAGGAAGCAGACTGAACAACCTAACACAATTCGTGTATACAGACAAAGGATACATGAGTAATGGAATATGGACTCTGACAGGAGAAAATTGGACAAAAGGGTCCTGCATCATTGAGTTCGAACGTATATGTGAAAATGAAAAAGAAATCTTGGATCTGGAAGCTGCGCCCAGAGGATTAAACGTTCGAGAGAATCATCTTTTTGTTCAAGATACGGACCTTGTAAGTATCCAGAATCTGCTTTGTATTTTTCATTTTGTTATCAATTCAATTTAATCAAGAATGTACGATATTCGTGATAAGGCGTTTCGGTCAAGAATTACGTATGACGACAAAAAAGCATACCCATTTGGGACATGGGATGAAAATGAGAACAAATGTCAAGATCGAGTAATTCGTGGATGCTTTAACAACGGGACTTGTGTTGCACCAAATGTATGTGAATGCGCCACCGAATGGACTGGTTATGATTGCAGTAAACCAATATGCAGTCAAAAATGTTTACATAACGGTAATTGTACTCACCCAGGCATATGCACTTGTGAAAAAGGTTGGACTGGGTATGATTGTTCTGTGCCGAGTGAGTACATATTTTCTCTTCATTTTTTGTTATAAAGCATAAAGCCTAACAGAATGTTCGTTCTTGACCAATCAATCCAGTATGCTCTCAAAATTGTAATAATTTTGGAACCTGTGTTGCACCAGATACATGCAAATGTGAGCAATGGCCGAATGAATGGCGAGACAATCAAGTTGCAGGTGGAGTTCCCCTCTTCCAAAAACCTAATGGAGATCCTCAGATGACAGGTTGGACGTAAGTATTCTCTTCCTGATAATATTTTATGTTCGACCAACTGTGATTTAATTATATTTTGTTTGAATCCGTATTATGAAGCGGGTATGATTGCTCTGTTCCTATATGTGTTCAGGCTGAAAGGTTTCGGTTGAATGTAGATATCGAATCACGCAAAAAAAGGTTTTCTAAGTCCCTTATATCATTAGGAGGACACGGTAAAAATGGAAAACTGAAATGCGATGACGTTAGATGTCCTCTATATGACAAGATGGTGACGATGAACGATGGTAAAAGTTTTCAAAGTGGTTGTGGTTTTGATCCAATAAAAACTGGCTGTTGCTTCGAATATGAAAGAGAAGAGTTGAATATTAAATCTTACACTTGTTCCAAATGTCAAGATGAAAATATTGAAATTAAAGAGAATTTTTTGTTATGCAAAGGTGACATGATTCAATTCTGGGAATTTTACAGAATCGAAGATATACCGGCAGTTTTTCGAGACAACTATGGAATTCTCAAAATTTGCGGTAGAATGCATAATCCAGGAGCAACGGAGAATGATTACTTCATATCCGAGGTCCCCAATGCAAGACCTGTATTTAGCAATAATAACTGGAATTCTAGCCGCATTTCTGATTACTATTTATGCAATCGTCATGAATGGGAGCAGGGTGACTATATTGATGATGCAGGGTTTCATCACGAAGATGGTATAGGTTCAGACTTTGGTCTTTATGTTGGTCGGCACAAAAGGGTGAATTTCAATAATTATGTTCAAGAAAATGACTCGAAAGAATGGTCTATTGGTCCACTCATCGAAGGTAATGGTGTTTATTGCTATCTTTTTAATTTTTTGTGGTTACTTTCAGAAGCCTCACTTTTTTGTCTTCTCTAGGTGAAGGAATATTTGAATGTTTTAACTTTGGAAGCTGCATAGGCCCAGATACATGTACCTGCGCGGATGGATGGTCTGGTTTTGACTGCCGAACTCCTCTTTGTCGTCATGAGCAAGCTTCAGGTCTAATTGTTGGATGTGAAAATGGAGGCATTTGTCAGAATAAGGACGACTGCCATTGTATACAAACAATATCAGTATTATGGAAAACATATGAAAATGTTGAACGTGGCCTCACAGGTTGGACGGGAACTGATTGCTCTATGCCCAAGTGTGTTCAGGGATATTATGACCCTTTGTGTGATATTCCATATGCTCCAGGAGGGGAAGGATGTTTTCGCTGCGCAAATGGTGGAATTTGTACGGCTCCAGATAAATGTGAATGCGCAGAAGGCTGGAGTGGATTCGATTGCCGAACACCAGTGTGCGAAGTGTTTGCTGACGATTTGATTCGAAATCAATTGATGACTGTAGATGAAGAGAAAGTGAAATTATTTGAAAAAGATCCGTGTGGTATGAAAGGTTTTTATAAACCTGATATAATCAACGGAGTTGGTAAGTTTAAAATGCAGCATTCATGTTGAATAGAAGAAATGATCAATCTTTCACTATTATCAATTTTTCACCAATATCAAATAGAATATGCGAGAGGAAATTGTACATTGCCTAATAAATGCACATGTTTCTGTAAGGGATCATATGATGAAAGATTATGCAACGAATATGGAGGCGATTACTGTAAGACTCCATTTCAAGATCCTCTCGTTCTGCGACGGTACATCTTAAGACCAGATGAAAACTTTGGTACAAGAAAATGTTGGTCAGGTTACGAAGGAATTGTCGATGAAAATGATTTTTTCCAGTCATGTCATATGACAATTTATGAGCCAAGTTATCTAGTTCGTCATACTACTGAGTTAGCCACATGGGGCTGTGTTTTATTGGTTATGTGTGTTTTGATATATGTGTACGTCAAAAGAAGAATGCATAAGCGACGAAAAAGAGCCAAAATAGAACGACGACAATCAATTCGTCCTGTGGGTGAGCTTACAGGACAAGGTGGTTCGAATGCATTTACATATAGGAGTATAAATCAAGCTGAGGGTAGTTCCATGATCAGAAATGGTCTTACGAATGCGTTTACTTACCGAAGTAAAAATGAAAAAGTTTCATAAATAATCATTTTGATATACTTTGAAAAGTTCGGTTAAAACATAAGATTGATCCTAAATATCTTCATATGTAATGTCATTTAAGATGTGAACATTTTGCGTCTGAAAATTAAAGTTGTAATATAAAAAAACGAAATGCATTTCCCCCATCATACGAAACTTTCATGATGTGCAGAATCGTGTCAAATAGTAGGCTGTGGTTTCTATTTATAAGATGAAAATTTCGGAACGCGAAAAGAGAAAACAATATGCAAGATAGATGGATCTAGAGCAAGGAATAGAAGATATTACGAAAGTACAAAAAAATATAGGTTGAGGATTCGATCCATCGAGGCTTTCTCATGTGAGACAATTTCATCCTGTTGTAAATGCTCCTGCGAAATGTGCATGGGTACATGTGAGATTGTATTATTCCTGTGAAATGTGCATGGACACATGTGAAATTGTATTATGCCTGTGAAATGTAATGTTCCTGTTCCTGTAGAGACTCATAGAAGTTGGAATTGAAGGAAAGACTCAAAAATGAAAGAATTCATTCAGGGATAGAAGATTAACTTTGTACTACAATTTGAGTTATTCATATATCAACATATGAAATGTTCCTCGAAATCGAAAAAGTAGGGATTGTTCAAAAAATATATGTGTGCAACAGAGAGTTCTATGATGATTCCGGGTTTTTCCATTGATGCAAAACAATTAATTAAGCCGAGTTTTCTGGGTAGAATTGGTTGTTGGCAACAAATTCATTCTTCACAAGCTCTCGGCTTCCATGTGCATGAAGATCGTCCTCCATATTGTCACGTTGCAACTTCATCTCCATACACATCTTGTCGAAGGAAGAAGCACTAATCATGTGGCACTTCCTGTCTACTTGCCAGGTAATAGGGGCATATTGAGAGCAGATTTCATTGTCACGAGTAGTTCCAGTAGTAGAACCAGTGTAGTAGTGGACATCGGTACCCATTCCTTTAGCCTCGTCAACCACCATACCACGGATAAGATTGGGGTAGAAAAACTCCTCATCGTTGACAATGGTGAAAACTTGTCCATGCACACCAACGGCGTTGGCAATGTTTTGGGGATCTGCAGCAACCTGAATGAAGGTGTCCATATCGAGATGGCAGAAAACACCATCATAGAAAGGAGTTTGGTATTGATCAGGGGTTCCACAGGCACCTGCGGCAGAGTGGGGCCAGTGAACTTCATAAGTCTCTCCTACTTCCATGTCAATGCAATGTTTCCATTCGTATTCTGTGTTAAACTTGGGGTCTTCTTCATCGTAGTGATGACAACGGAATCCATCACGAACTTTATGGTCATCAGCAAGGTGTCTATGATCGTGATCGTGATCATGATCATGTCCATGAACATGTCCATGGCTATGGTCATGCGCAAGTCTTCTACGATCGGCCCAATCAGGACGAGGTTGGTTTCCGTTTGGACTTGATCCGTTTTCGTCATATTGACCAACAGAATAGTGCTCAGTTCCCAAATGCCAGTGCACGTTGGTAGGGCACATAGAGTTTTGGAAGAAAGGAACAGTTACAGGTTCAATATCGCCTACATCAAGACCACCTACGTATCCCTTGGTAACGTTTCCTCCAGCTTGAGGGGCATGAATATCGGCGCATAGTTTGTTCTCGAAAGCGAGCTTGGCACCATCACAGATGTTATCTTCTTCCACACTGAAAGAAGACATTTCTTTGCTATCTAGAAAGGAAGATTCAGAAGACATTGTTGCCTCCATAACAGGGATGGCACTTTCATCACTGCTTGAGCCTCTGTTAACAGCGAGAACAATAGTGGCAACAAGCAAACCGACAGTGGTGAGACCAAGAAGAATACTAATAGCCTTGAAGTCCATGTTTCCGAACAAATTTAAAAATAATTGTTCTCTCTCAAAAGTGAAAAGTGAGAAATAATGAGAACTGTTTATTCGAAAGTAATTTTGCTTTCCTCTAAAGCTTCAGTACAAAGATGTAATGTAATACTCTGATTTATATGTAAAGTAGCATTTTGTTCGTATCAACTTAATGACATCTCAGTATCTCAAGTTGATGTTCTTTACTGTATATATCCTTGGCTTAATGTATATTTTAATTATGTAGTTTGACACTTAAGATACCCAATTGCTCTATATGATGTGTAGGCACGACATAACGGATATGTAGACTCATTAATGTGTCCAACGGAGCAAAACTTGTGACACCGTAAGTTCTTCGTCCAACTTACTGACGTACGTCAGAACTGACGTTCTCAAATTTGGAAGGAAGGCATGATATCGTAAGTTTGGGCGTTCGTACGACGCACAGAAGTATATTTTTGTTCAATGATGATTACAAATGTTGTACGTTTAAAACTTTAGCTGCTCATTCGTTAAACATGAAAGTGCAAGATTCTTCCACCCAAAAACTTTGAAACCATGAACGGAAGGTGCGATATATTTATCTAGTCTACAAAGAAAATAGAGCAAATGACCTCAACTAATTTGTCATAAGATCAGAAAGCAAATGCGCCACACAGAAATATGATAAGGCAAATTAGGCCCGACAAATTTAGGTTTTTGTAACAAAAAGATTTTGCAACCGCTTAACATGGTTGCGCTTCATAACGTTCACGGAGTTCTTATCAATCATGCACGTTTTGAAAACGAAAGGCTTAATTCAATGCGTTTTCGTAAATCGGAACCGATTTAAGCCTAACGCCGATGCCTTGTAAATGAGTGTCGTCAGTAGAAGAATAATGAAGTGTAAGAAATAGGTATATAGGGATACGAGTACGTATTATAAAATATGATATTTGTATAGGTATGCTAAATGAATGATTTATGATGTTTACTATTTGCCTAAGCCTAATCTGTCTTATGATTCTTCTCTCGCCCGGGCGGTGAGGGTGGGATTTTTTGTTTCTGTAGTTTATCGTTATACTGCATCGTGTTGATGATTATTTGATAAACTTGCTTTCGATGTAAAATTCGAAAGATAAAGAAAAAGTGAGAGAAGGTATATTTGTATTTGAGTTGTATTAGGTAGACTAAATTGAAACGTGTAAATCATTACGGGCGTAAGCTTGGTTGGTTGATATCAGTCCGTAATATTGTGGGAAAACGTCATCATGTTTCAGTCCCTGTCTACGGTCTAAAATCGGAACCGATTTAAGCCTAACGCCGATGCCTTGTAAATGAGTGTCGTCAGTAGAAGAATAATGAAGTGTAAGAAATAGGTATATAGGGATACGAGTACGTATTATAAAATATGATATTTGTATAGGTATGCTAAATGAATGATTTATGATGTTTACTATTTGCCTAAGCCTAATCTGTCTTATGATTCTTCTCTCGCCCATTGTGGAGCGATATGAGATGCTAGGTAAGTACTAGCGTGAAGAATCGACAGTTGGCTTGTTTTTTGGCAGTGATAGGAAAAACACGTCAAAATAAAAGACGACGGAAAAAACGAAAGCCCATTACAAGGCATAGCGCGGAAGAAAGAAAGGAAAAAACTCCCGTTGCTAGTAGTGTGACTTTCGCTAGACTAGTTTGGTGTATTCGAAAAAAGAAAAGCAAGAAATGAACGAAGAGGTTCACGGAGGAACCGAAGGAGACCTGAAGGAATTGTATACAATATTGGACAGAGTTCAAGATGCGTTGCATACAGCGAACAACAACATTGCTGTTTTGAAAGGAAAAATAGGGTTGATGCGGATGAAATTGAATGTGGAAGGTGGGGGTCCTCGGCGTGGAAATCATGAAAAAACATTTTTGGAAGAATTGTTAAATGTGTCTGAAATCAATGGGGTCGATGTAATGGAACGAAATGGGGAAAATGGGCCGACGATTGTATCGGCTTATGGATACGACGTGGGTGATATCGTTGCTGTAAAGGGTGTTGTGGTACACGAGGATGGTGTGATGTGTACTACCCATCCGATTGGAGAAGTTGTAGGGTTTACTCCTGGCAAGGTTTTAGTAGAAGTAGAATTGAATAATGGTGAATCGGAGATTATTATAATGGATGCCGAAAAAATCGAGAAGATCGCTTCCACTTAAGAGAAAAAAAGGAATGGGTTTGATCGAGATGCCAGGAAAAGGGGAAAAGAGGCAAATTTTAAAGTAAGACGGATTTATATGTGAAAAAAAAATATATATGTTTATTTGTTTTGAACTTGGTGTGTGCCTTGTATAAACATATCGTCCGTGTTGCCTGTGTTAAAAATATAATTGTGCAATGCAGCGATACGGGGAGTGTTCCGCAAATAGCTCATAAATGAGAGGGAACGCCATCGAAGGCGGAATTGAATAAAAAGAGGGTCTTGTTGAAGAGAATGAAGGAGTACACATGCTCCCACCCTTATCGAATGGGAACTAAATAAAGAAAGAGTTTTTGCAGATTTAATAGAGTAGACAGCTGTTGCTGCTCCCCTTAAAGATTGTTCCACTAAAGTATGGTGTATACATGAGAATGTTCCGTTGTGAGAAAAAACAGCTATGGGATGATCATCTGGTACATGAAGACGTCGTGCTCGTTGCAATATCCGTTGAGCTGCTAGTATGACTGAAAATTTTTCATTTAACAAATTGTGAGTATAAGAAATCTTCTGACCGTTTTGCCCATTTTTTTGGTATCTCCATTTAATGTGGAGTTGGCCGGTATTTGTGGTGGATTTTTCGAATATATGTTGTTGCGATGGTGGGAAGGGAGAAAAGGAAAAGTCGGACGCGATAAAGGCTCTAGCAGAACCATCTTTGCTAACACGTTGGTATGTGTTTGTGGATTTATATAAAAATGTGTCTTGCATCCACTCCGTTTTTCGGAAACCCGCAAAAAGTCCGATAAGCAACCAGTCAAATATAGCGGCATCGAAGCTATCGGGGTTTGCTAGGGCAGCAATTTTTTGAAAGTAAATCAACATGTCCAAAGTAAAAGGTTCGCGACGGTTAGGTACTTCCTCCCATTTTTTGTAATCATCAAGGATGTCCTTCACCAGAGGAGGGTAGGAAGGTAAACGAGAGTAAGAGATCGTTTGAATGCGCATTGGACATGAAGCTGCCTTCAAGTAAAGCTTGATGGTGGAAGTACGAATGGAGCGGCACCAAAACGTATGCCCTAAGGTAAGATCAAGTGTAAAACAGGCATAAATGTAGTCAATATCAAAGGAAGACATGGTTAACATTTTTGAAAGAGACAGGTCATGTTTTGCAAGAAACTTTAGCCATACTCTGTGTCTGGAGTGAAAAGACCCAAAGTATGCATTGGAACCAATGGATGCACTGGTCGCAAAGACAGAGCGTCCCAGATCCTGGAGAGAAGCTCCGGACTGGGGTGGAAGCGATGTAAACCTGTGAGAGTAGGGTAGGTCTGTTTAAGTTGTGTAAATGTGAGTGTGTGAGTTTTAGTAGTCATTCGGGAGATTGCATCTGCCACAGTATTGTTTTTTCCTTGAATGAATGAAGATGCTAAACCAAGAGTGGGATTGTGGATAAGGATAGAGGTAAGAAGAAATGCCAAGGCTTTGCCTTCTTTAGTTGATGTTGCCGCCTTTTTAGTCCACGATATAGCAGTCGTATTGTCAGATAAGATCGATAGAAGTGGGTTAGGATGTGCAAGTTGAAGTCCTTGCGATATTTTTGTCGCTGCCGCCGCTAGTGATAAAATGATGGCGACATATTCCAGAAGATTAATGGATAGTTTCGAACCTTGGACTCCATAATAATATTTGATGTAGTATTTCACTGTCCGATCCTTCACAAAAGATGGCCATTCCAAGAACCACCAGAAGGAAAGGTCAGTAGAAAAACCTCCTGCTCCGTCTAAACAAGCGTCCCCTTTGGCAATGAAATCAGGATCTCGATCGATAACATGTGCGATGGGAGTTGTGAAAGGGAAACGGTCCAGGTTAGAAAAAATATAACACAATTGTTTGAGTTCTTTGCGTAAACTATTAGTAACATGAAATCTTTTTTTGGTATTCCATATTTTTTGCATCAATTTGCTAATGGCAAAATCTTTTTTGCGTATAGACTGAAAATCAGTAGCTAACAACTTTGCATCGGAGACGAGAGAGATGTGTGCGTTGGATGACTTGACGAATTTTGTATTGCATTGCAGTGCGAGGAGGATTCCATGTTTCAAGGAAACGGTTAAGAAACGTATCCACGATGAAACCGATGCGATAAATTCAAGGAGGCCTGCGAGCTTGGCCGCTTCTTTCAACGTATAAGATTTGCGTTGAGTAGACCACATTTTTAACAAGGCTGCCAGGGAAGTCAAACGCTCAGTGGAGAAACCAACTGACATCGTACGCGTGTTGACCAGGTAACCAAGTTGAAGTTTGGTATAACTACATGCCTGCTCATAGTATTTGTCTTCTGACAAAACAGAGCGGCGAAATTGTGCTTCGGGGAAGCCCAGGAGTTGGAAGAGGCCCTCGATGCTTGCCGCCTGGGCGATGCGTATTCGTGGGAAAACATCTGCGATATGATTATCGTCGACGAAGGTATGGTGTGGAGTGTTTACTGGTTCACCAACGTCGTTCAGGACCCCAGAATGAGTGGTATCAGGTGAGGCAGCTACAAAAGTAGTTTCTGTGGAAGGTTTTGGTGAGTATTTAATGTTATTCAAGATAGTAGAATGTTTAGTGACCAAGTGTTGAAATTTTTCGGTGCTGAAATAACAAGAAAGGTACTCCCTAGCGATAGCAAGCCCTTCGAAATTTTGAGCACTTGTGTTTCCGCCAAATACCTGGCCGGTGGGAACACACAAAATATCCGAAACAATTGCGGAAAAGGCTGTAGCGATGTAAGGATTATACTTAATCAGTCGAAAGGCTCCTGCCACATCGTCATCCCACAAGTAGATTTCTCTGTGAGGATATGATATCCGTAAGTTCCAAATACGAGTGAGGTGTCTAGTAAACGCCGAGCCGTACCAAATAGGGGGTTCGTCTGATGCTGAGGTCCACTGGTTTGGACATAAGGAATCGTAAAAAATTTTAAAAGATGCGTCAAAAATGATGCGATCTTTCTTTCCCTCCTTTATGATAATCCCTTCTGGTGAAAGATGGAGGTTTGGGACGAAGCGTGCTAACCAGGCTGGGAGAGGGAGAATAAAATTATTCCTTTCTTCCTTGTTCAGTGCTTTCTTTACCAGGTCTGGTCTAGATGTGATTGATTCGTGGTTTTTGTAGCGTTTGTAATCCCAAAAATTTTTAGCGGATGAGGTTCCGTGGAATTTAGATGGGGCGCCAACCAGGAGAGCCCGCAGAACGTATTGGATTACAGGCGGGGGGGCAATGTTTTTTAGTTTAGCTACGATGGCAAATGGGTGAAGATGCGCATTCGTATAATTGTGGCCCAAAAAATGAATCAAAGACGGTACGTGAAGATCGTAATGTAGTATAGCTGCAAGAAACAGTTGACGACGTTGAAGAGGTATTTCTGTTTGGTGTGCGTAGTTTTTGTTGATGTGGGATAGGGTACGGAAGTCCACGTGTTGGAAACGTAAAATCGATTGGTGCAGATGTAGGTATAATGGATGGGCGCCTCTTAAAGCACGTAGATCGGGATCAGAAAGGAGAAAAGATTTGAACAAAAATAAAACAATGTGGTCGAACGTAGCTTCGCTAACAAATGTATGGTCTCGTGATGGTCTCCCGAATTTTGTAAGGGCTAAAAAATTTCGGGATGGATACTCACCGTAAAATAAATCTAACTTTTGATTTACGCGTAGTAATCGTGCCTCTTGAAATTGTGACGAATTGTGACGAGAAATTATTTTTTTGGTGGTAGGATATGTAGATGGAGATAAGATAGGTGTATTTTTTGGTGAAGAACATGGTTTAGACAAAAGTGAAGGTAGAAGTTTTTTCGGGTGAATCGGGGGTAAAGGCGAAATTGGTGGTAAATGTGTTTTTACGAAATCAGGTTCCAAAATTATTTTTTGTTTTGAAACCGTCACACTCGTAGGTAAACAATTGTGAGAAAGAGTATCTGAAGGGGTTGAAGCGGACGAACGTAATACAAAGGTGTTTTGTGTAATAATTTTTGTATTAGTAAAAGTTACGGGTGACTTTGATGCAAGCGTAGTAACAAGGGAGTCCGAAAAACGAAATGCCGTAGAAAAGGCTCAGTTCTGTGGCGCAATAGAGACTTTCTTTTGCGGAGGTGGAGAAGAAGTTGATCCAGGTGGGTCAGGTCGTGGGGAAAATGGGCGTTTATACGCGGTGGGACGAGGCCGAGGGCGCGGCGAAGGTTCAGAATTGTTTGGCAAGGTAGGGGGAGAATTTGATTTCGGGAGATTGAAAAAAGAAGGAACTCGCACACCTGGTGCGAAAGATAACTGTGGATGGTTATCGGATATGAATTTGCAAATGATTTTCTGGTTGTCGGTGGAGAAATCACGCGGAAAAAACTTGTGATCATACGGACAGGCATATCCGTGGGGGCAGGACGAACCGACTAGTGCGAAACGTGCACATAATTGTTTGCCAGAGAGGTCCTTTGGCCATAGGAGACGTTGTTTTGCAATAAGCCATCCCTTGTCCATTGGTGAACCTCGATAGGATGGGTTATGGTGAGCTCCTGGGTTAGCGTGTGTTCCAGTATTCGAACGAGAAAAGTTGGAATTGGGCAGTTGGACCCTAGGAGTTGTATTTGATGGAAGGGGGCGAGGTACGTAGGACAGGGGGGGTGTACTATATATCCCTGCTCCAACTCCAGAAATAATGGAATGGAGATCGGATATCAAATTCGCAAAAGCTTTAATAGGAAGGGAAAAGGTATCAAGAGGTAAGGGCCTGTTGTGTTGGATAGCATGGAGTACTTTCAAACTCGTGGCAACTTTTGTGATCATGGCGAATACCATTTGAATCTGAGTCACCATTGCATGCGCAATCCACTTGTGTGTTGATTCGTATTTCTTATGGAATTTAGTGAATTCTGGGGAAGAGAAAATATGGGCCAGTTGGAGTACCCATTGCACAAATAATGGTTTTGTGTGACCTGGAGCAGAATAATCAACAATAAAGGATAATCTGGATTCCAGATTTGCAAGCCCCACAAGTACGTCATGAGGGGAGTTCTGAAGACCTCCTTGAAAAGTTTTTATGCTCAACTTCTGTTTTTTCTCATTGCTTTCTCCTACAACTGCCTGCATGTGCTCAACATAACTGGATTGCAAATATTCTTTGAGCTCTGGTGATGATTGTTCAGGTGGAGGTGCTAAGAAAGTGAGAAAAGATATGGAAGTTTTAAGAATCTCCTTTTGCTCATCCAATGGTGATGTGTGGAACATCGCATGGAGGAAAAGGGAGGTAGTCGCGTGGTTCCAATGTAAACCTGTGACTAATCGTTGGAGATAATCTCTCGTATGTTCTGCACGTTCAAGGTCGTGTTCCTTCATAGCAGTAGTGGCGTATCTAGAATTTTCCTGGGACGAGGCTTGCGAATATGACAAAAGAAAGGCTTTACGCAGGGTGGGAAAAACAACATTGGAATCATCGACAGAAGATAAAGCAACACGATACGTGTTGAGGGCGCGTTCATATTTTTTGTGTACCGAAATTCCATGAATAAGAAAAGTATCGGATTTAGCAAGTGTTGATAATAATGCAGAGTTCTCGGTTGGTTCCTCGGAAAGCGAACGAGGATTGTTGTGGGTTTGTCTACCTACAGGGGAAATAGGTGGTAATAGAGTTGGGTGTTCTACATAAAAACGTTCCTTATTGGATTGTTTCGCATGATCAATACGTGATTGAACAATGGATCGTAAAGAGGTGGGATCGTCTCCGCCGTCAAACAAAGGTTGGAGAACGATCTCATGTTGGAGGGAAAACGGTACCGAAGCCGTGAATGTCGGTAGAAAAGAGTCATCGAGAGTAGAAATCGTAGACTTGTCACATATAGACAAAGATTGTTTCGACAACGCAACTTGGATGTCGATCCATTCTCCCGCGTCTGGATGATAGTTGTGCAGGGCTGATGAGACGGTTTCATCATGAATCGATCCTTCGATGATTGGATAGCCGCGGAGTTTTGGCAAACATAGTGGGAAACGAAGAAGGTATGATGAAACATCTTGTTCGGGAGAAACAAATGGGCGTTGGGGCTCGTCGTTGGTCTGGAAAAAAATATCCGAAAGTGCTTTTCCTACTGGGAAGCTAGAAGAGGTCGGAAAAGTCTTGTGTACTAGAACAAGAGTTTCAGATAAAACTTGAGATAAAGGAATGGCAACTGGGAACGAATTGTGGCAGAGAGATCCAAGAGCTCCTGCTACGACAGGGATTTGTTCGTCGGGATCGTCGTATGCCAGGTTGGAAAGGTACATAGTAGAGACTTTTTGATTACAAACGAAAATAATTCCTTCAACCTTGTTTGAATGGAGTAGTTGCATTTTTTTGATATCTAGGTCTCCAGTAAGAAATTTGTGAATTGGGTGGAAAGCTGGGTCGGTAAAAACTGGAGATGGGTCTAGAGAAATAAAAGTACCATCGAGATCGGTTGATGAAGGAAGCGGTGGAGTCGTAAGCATGATAACGAACAAAAGATTTGATGAACTGAAAGCGAAAAAAGGACCGAAACTGTCAAAACGATAGGTTTGAAAGTTGTGGCGGTAAAAAAAGATAAGTTTGTGTAAATTGAAAATACGATGTGAATATGCATGTATTTTGTAAAAGTATATAGAAGTGAATGGGAATAAGTCCGCATAAAAATTTTTGTCAGGTACAAGTGTATGTGAAATTACAGATGGTTGTTGGAGAAGAAAATGCTAACTATAATTTTAGCAACAGCTGGTTCGAATTTTGACAGCAGTGAAGAAGAAAGATAAAGGTATAAGGTACCATATGGATGAATTGGGTAGGCGTAAGGAAAAGAATGGTTGTTAGAAGCGGTGGGTTGAGTACTGATCTATGGGGTAATAAGAAAGAAGGGGGGTGTCAGCTAAAAGCTGCCTGTCGGAGTATAAGAAAAAAACAGCTGGTTGATGTATTGTCGGTATTGGTGAAAAATGATAGAAAGGGAGTGGAAACACCAGATGGCTCAAATGTATGGGTTTGTTGAAGTCGGTTTTTTAATTGTCCTAGAATAGGGAAAACTTTCAGGAATGGGGAAATTCTGTGTAAATGGGAAGAATAAAAAGTAGGTGTCGCTACTAATAAAGGATGATGAATATGTTTGAGATAGATGCACCGATAAAACAAATGGAGAAAAGAGGTGTAAGCTCTTCATGCATGGTGTAGAAAAGAAAGTAATGCGAATGGCAGAATGAAGCATCGTTTTTCATGAAGAAGTAGATAATTAAAAATTGAAAGAATGAAGTAAGATAGTTTCGCAGATTTGGAAGGAAAGTGTTGTTGGTATTGGTGCATCGAGAAATAAAGTAAAACAATGAACAGTAGCGACAGTCTGATCGTGAGGATAGTTCCTTGGAATTCTTCTCACCATAGATCAAGATTGTATGCATTGGATATCGAATACAGAATTTCGGGATTCACAAATTGACGAACATTAGAATAAAAGAGGTCCGTGTATGTATTAGACGACGGGATAATCAAAAAAAAGGTTTTATGTTTCGTGCAAATAGTATAAAAGGAACAAGAAAGTAATGAATAAAAATAAAAGTCCTCTAAAGGTGTGGTGGTTTATTGTGTGATATAAATGTAAAAGTGTAAAAGAAACAAAATGACAATTTTTTGTTTCTGTAGTTTATCGTTATACTGCATCGTGTTGATGATTATTTGATAAACTTGCTTTCGATGTAAAATTCGAAAGATAAAGAAAAAGTGAGAGAAGGTATATTTGTATTTGAGTTGTATTAGGTAGACTAAATTGAAACGTGTAAATCATTACGGGCGTAAGCTTGGTTGGTTGATATCAGTCCGTAATATTGTGGGAAAACGTCATCATGTTTCAGTCCCTGTCTACGGTCTAGAATGCATTATATATAAACGATCATGCTGAAAAAGTATTTAAATCCAATTACATGAATGCATATGGAATCATACGACCTCAAATTTCAGTTGCGAATTGCCTACCTTTCTAAATAAATGAGATCGACTTATTTATGTAGCATGTAAGCCGCAAATTGCAATAATTTTATGGGAACAAAAGAATTGTCTACAATCTCCAGTGTAATGATTGTCACATCTAAATACAATGTCTTCGTCAATGTCAGAAATAGAAAAATAATTAAGCATTTCTCATATACATAGTATCATTGCGTGTGTCACACATTATAATTATGTCTCATTCTTATCGTCAAGGACACCTAAGTATTTCAAATTAGTCTTAGAGGTTTATTTCATAAACGTTTCTTACCTACAGCCGTCTATTAATTCAAGGCTTGCATTGCACACGTTACACACAAGAAGTTATAATAAACACACATGTAATACTCATATACATTTTTAGATCATTTGTTAATTTGCATTATGGTCGTGAGCATTCAGGCAAAATGCAGAAATGCTGAGTCATGAGAACTTTTTTTATGAAAAAAAGAGGGAACAGAAACATGTATCACGTGCTCAGCATCAGCAAGTAAGAAAGGATTGAAGACATAAACCAGGAAAAAGAGAATAAGAAAAGGAATTCACCACACATTCTTGATTCTCTTCTTAATGCTGGGAACTATATTTCTAAGCAGGTGAACACCAACATGTCATATCATATTGAGGAGAAAACAAATCTTCAAGAGCAACATGAGCTAGAATGTGGCACAATAGTAGTACAAGATAAATTCATCTAGTGAATGAGCTTCAAAATAGCTTGCAATATAATGACAATGAAGAGGCCAAAGAAATCAATTGACATTTCCTAAAGGTATGTAGAAAGATAACACAACAAAGTGTTGTGATTGATGTTGGTTTTGGTTGTTTCTGGTAATTGAGAGCTTAACCATAAATTAACTTTTTACTACTAATTGCTAAAGTATTTATGTAACTATATTTTTTTGTGTATCAAAACCTGTTCAAGAGACAGTTTGAGTGGTCAGTTCAATAAAAAACCTGTAAATGTGTGCAAGAATGTACAAGAATGTGCAAATATTGTATTGGGACATATAGACATTTTTATGGCATTTGGTATATGTCATAGCGTATATTTGTGCTATAATAAACAATTAAATATATAAAGTAGCACTAGAAAAATATCTTGCCACCATTGATTTTTGGTATGCACTTTTGATTTTTTCTATTCCAGTATTTGTTAATGCACTTGCACACTTCATTTTTTGATTTGCACCTTTTTTCCCATATTTCCAATATTGCTGTAGAATAATCCAGTAACATCATGTCATATACAGCTATAATCATCAATAGCTTTAAGACATTGTCATGATTAATAATACGTAATAAATGTAATAAACAAACAATAAAATAATATTTAATATATGTTGTTAAATATATTAAATAAAACAAAAATAAAAATAAACAAAATAAAGCATGCAAAACCAAATCATGTGTGACATCTTCAATGCACACAATTCCGATGACAGAGCAAACCAAACAGAATTCTGAATAACAGATTCTGACATAGTTGAAGTAAGCGATGATCCAGAGAGATCATACTTATGGTTGTTCTGTAATGTAGACGTGATGCCTGGCCAGCGCGGCGTTGTAGTTACGTCTTTTAATACATCAATTAATTCGATGTTTCTTTGTTGTAAAGTATATATTAGAGTTGTAGGTAGTTTGAATCATGTTGTACGTAGTAAAATTAATATTCATTAATTTTACTTTCAGCTCACAATTCAAAAACAACAACAACAAACAACCAACCCCACAACACACCCCAACTGTGTGTTTGTCGACAACCTATTTCTAGCATAGGTCAATCTATTTTCAACATAGACTAGTAGTCTATGTTGAAAAATGTACAGCCTATTTTTTATTCTGGTGTAATTTTTTGTAGTCTACACCTAAATTTTCTTCTTTTCTACTTATGCACAATGCATTATGAAATTGTTCTGAAATGTATCAAGAGATGTTGGTTTAGATTAAAATTATCATTTATAGTTCATTTTTATAATATGTTTGTGGATCAATTTCCACAACAAACATGTTTGAGAATATTGAAGCAAAGAAGTGGCTGCAGCTTTGAACCACACATCTTTCTTCTGGGGGGGGAACCAGTGAAGGTTGCACACAACAATGATAACATCATCCCCTTCAACAAGGAATTTACTATGAACTCAAATTATATGCAACAGTCCAAACAAGAGAAGAAGAAGCACAATAGTGAACCTCCTAATCCTAACCCTAATAAACAACAGTCCAAACAACAAAAGAAGAAGAAGAACAAAAGTGAACCTGCAACTGACAAAAATGACGATTTTTCTCAAATGGAAACTAAACTTTCTGCAAAAAATCCTGAAAATGTTATGCCACATGACTGCAGAGATTCTGGTTCAAATATAGAATTGAATGATATAAGCAGTCCTCTCAAAAGGAAAGTGCCATCCAACCATAATGATATGAACATAATCACAAAATATAGAGACTACTGTCAACATATTGACAAAAAAAACGATAGCTCTTTGGTTAAGAATCTATAAATAAGCACCATGACCAAAAAGAAGGAAAAATGTTGGAAGCTGCATTGACAAGATTTCAGGAACGTCACCAATTGTTGTATTCATGACCTGTATGAAAAGTACAGGTCAGTTTACAACAGTTACAGTAAATTGAAGGAGAAGTATGCAAAAGAAAAAACCATCAACAATGTAGAAGATCCCAATACTGAGAACAAAAAAGACAATTATTATTACAAAACTTGGAATACAAACATTGAAAAAAAAAATTGATATATTTGTAATGAATGCAGACAATTCAAAACTAAGTCATATCATTAATCCAGCAGTTAAAAAATACAACAAAGTTGCATCAGAGTTGTCCAAGAGAAAATTGAAGACTTTCTTTGATTCAAAAGATATCTACAGTTGGGCAAGACATTCAAAACACTTGAAGAAGATCAAGACAGAAACAGAAAAACAGAATTTGGAAAAACTTCATAATAACATCAAGAAAGAAAAGATGAAAAGGATTCCTGATTTTTTGACATGTTGGATAACAAAGGATAACTAAATCTAGGGGACCACATTGGAACATATATGTGCAATATACAGCGTATGCATTAGCTAAATTTATCTAAGATTTAGATAAACTTACTTAAACAAAATAAATAGCAATGACTTATTTAATTAGATCGATTAAATAGCATCGATATATTTAGTTAGTATTCGAAGCAGCATGTGACTGCTCGTATACTACGTCATCAATAAAAATAAAATAAAAAAACGATCCAGTCTTCTTCAACACAAGGAAGCCAGTTCAAT
>Ga0209092_10000657_pt1 | contig 34671 bp, 39 predicted proteins | sample FraStrMetagenome_FD_187446 | JGI IMG/M metagenome (GOLD analysis project Ga0209092, IMG submission 187446) | Marine eukaryotic phytoplankton communities from Arctic Ocean - Fram Strait ARC3M Metagenome (SPAdes) (version 2) | ecosystem: Environmental > Aquatic > Marine > Oceanic | place: Fram...
ACAATTTGGAATTCCAATAACAATAATCAGCGGAGGGATTAGAGCGGTAAGAGCCGTGATTTCGTATTCAAGTAACCCCAAAATTCCGAAGGTCCACATAACTCCAATCACAACGACTGTCATTGATATAAAGGTCGCTCTGTATGATCTAAAAAAGAAAAAGAAAATAAGTGAAGTGACTAAAATAGCAGCCAAGATAAACATGCTAATCTCGTCAACAATATTTTGTGAGTTAAGGGTACGGACATAAGGCATGCCAGAAACTCTAACATTAAGGTCATATTTGTCTTCAAATTCTTTAACTCTTGGAACGAGATGCTTCATGACAAAAGCTTTTCGATCTGGCGTGTTAACAATGGATTTGTCTAGGTAAATGGCGCTTCGAATCGCTTCGGTCTTTTTATTAAAAAGAAAGTTATCATAAAAGGGATACTGTTCAAATAAGGCTTTCTTAAGTGTATTTAATTCCGATTGGGTTTGTACGGAGTCTTTAATAAAAGGAATGAGGTCAAATTGTTTTTTGGATTCATTTTTGACAAGCTTCTGTAAATCCTTAATAGCAATGACACCTTCTACACTTGGGTGGATGCTAAAGCTTTTCGAAAAAGTATTCCAGGCATTTAGTTTTTCGACCGTTAATAATGTACTGTCTTTAACGCCCATGACAATTAAATTGCCTTCTTCTCCAAAGATGTCTAGGAAGTTATTATATTCTAAATTAATAGGGTGATCGTCCGGCAGAAGGTTGGCTTCGGTGTAGGTAAAGCGCATTTTATTCCACTGCATCCCAAAAAACCCCGTCGTAAGTGCAACTAGAAATAAAATTATAAATCGATTCCTGAGAATAAGTCTTGCAACAGTTTCCCAAAACCCACTTGAAAAGAGTTTAAACATAGCCTTTTTTGATGGCGTTAAAGGTAAATAAAAGGAATTTAAAAGAGGGAGATTAACAAGTCAACTTCCTATAAAGAAACGTTAAAATAAAGATTATACTGTGAGGATCTCTTTTTCTTTAGCGGTATAAAGGTCCTCTGCTTTTTTAACATGCGCATCTGTAAGTACTTGAACATCCATTTCAGCATTTTTTTGAAGATCTTCCGATGCGTCCTCTGCTTTTTTAATGTCTGAATTAGCTTCTTTTCTAGCGGCTCGGATTGAAATTTTCGCTTCTTCAACTTCGGATTTTGCTTGTTTGGCTAATTCAAGACGACGCTCTTCTGTTAGAGGCGGAACACTAATGATAATTGTTTCTCCATTATTCATAGGGTTAAATCCTAAGTTAGCAATCATTATTGAACGTTCTATTTCTTGCAACATTCCTTTTTCCCATGGCTGAACGGTAATTGTTCGCCCATCAGGGGTGTTTACATTTGCGACTTGCGCTAGCGGAGTTTGAGACCCATAATAATCGACCATCACACTGCCCAGCATAGCTGGACTTGCTTTTCCTGCTCGGATATTTACAAATTGTTTTTCTAAATGCTTTAACGCATTCACCATCGATTCTTTTGTACTGTCCAGTATAAAATCTATTTCTTCGTTCATTTTGAAACGTTTTAAATATCTAAATTATTTTTAACTTACCGTAGTTCCGATAGCATCACCAGAAACAATTTTTAGAAGATTTCCTTTTGTATTCATGTCAAACACAATAATAGGTAAGTCGTTTTCTTGACTCAATGTAAAGGCGGTAGTGTCCATTACCTTTAATCCTTTTTTGAGAACATCCTCAAAACTGATGGTATCAAACTTAACTGCGGTTTTATCTTTCTCAGGGTCTGCACTATAAATACCATCGACTCGTGTCCCTTTTAAAATCACATCGGCTTCAATTTCAACGGCTCTTAATACGGCTGCTGAATCAGTTGTGAAGTACGGATTTCCGGTACCCCCTCCAAAAATCACTACACGGCCTTTTTCCAAGTGTCGCATCGCACGACGGCGTATAAATGGTTCTGCTACTTCATTAATTTTTATAGCGGATTGTAAGCGTGTTGGGATTCCAGCGTCTTCCAAAGCGCTTTGCAATGCCAGTCCGTTAATGACCGTCGCAAGCATTCCCATATGATCTCCTTGGACTCGGTCCATGCCATTACTAGCACCAGCAACGCCTCTAAAGATATTACCTCCACCAATCACAATTGCCACTTGGACACCTTGATCAGTTAGCTGTTTAATTTCATTTGCATAATCCGACAAGCGATCTGGGTCAATTCCGTAGTTCCGATTGCCCATAAGGGCTTCTCCAGATAGTTTAAGTAAAATTCTTTTGTAAGTCATAGTGATGTTGATCGTTTCACAAATATAAGCAATATCTTAAATCCAAAAATAGTAAATGCTATGAATTCTAAACAAATTGTTGGACGGTTTTAATTTTGTTCTATGGTTAATCGAATGAATATTCGTATTTGTCAAAAAAAAAGCCTCGATAGATCGAGGCTTTTTTGTGAAATATAAGAGAAGTTTATCCTAAGGATACACGCTTAAATTCAGTGATATTTACCTCACCATAACTTGCAACATACTTTGAAACTCTTACTTTGTCGTCTTTGATAAAGTTTTGGTCTAACAAACATTGTTCTTGGTCTAAAGTCGTATTATCAGAAATGAAGCGCTCCATTTTTCCTGGTAAAATCTTGTCCCAAATTTGCTCTGGCTTTCCTTCTGCTTTTAGCTCTGCTTTGGCAGCGTCTTCAGCTTGTGCTAGTGCATCCTCAGTTAACTGTGCCATTGAAATATGTTGAGGTATATTTTTAAGGGTTTTCCCTAAACGTCCTAATTCAATATTGTCTTTTTCAATTACGGCGATTCTAGCTTCTGTTTCAGAGGCAATGAATGCAGGGTCAAAATCTTTATAAGAAAGCGTTGTTGCTCCCATAGAAGCTACTTGCATCGCAAGGTCTTTTACTAAAACAGCAGCATTGTCAACTTTTGAAGAAAGCCCTACAACAGCAGCAATTTTGTTAATATGCACATAAGAACCTACATAAGCAGCTTCTACTTTTTCAAACGCTTTGATATCTAATTTTTCTCCGATAACTCCGGTTTGTTCTATAAGCTTATCCGCTACCGTCATCCCTCCAAAATCAGCCGCTAAAAAGGCTTCTTTAGAATCTTGTTTCAATGCGATATCACCAAATTGGCTAGCAAGTGCTAAAAAGTTTTCGTTTTTACCTACAAAATCAGTTTCACATCCCAAAACAATGGCAACCCCTACTGTGTTGTCAGCATTGATTTTAGCAACGGCAGCACCTTCTGAAGAGTCACGATCGGCTCTGTTAGCAGCTACTTTTTGTCCTTTTTTACGAAGGTTGTCAATCGCTTTGTCAAAATCGCCTTCCGCTTCAACTAATGCTTTTTTACAGTCCATCATTCCGGCGCCTGTAGCTTGTCTTAATTTGTTTACTTCTGCAGCTGTTATCTTTATCATGATTCAATAGTTTAAAAAAAGTCGTTAAAATTTTCCGTGGGAAGAACTTAACGACTTTGTTATTACTTAGTTACTTATAATTAATTTTTATTCTTTTTCTTCCTTAGTATCTTCTACTGCTGGCGCTTCTACTGGCTTTTCAGCTTTAGCAGCCTTAGTTGCTTTTTTTGCTTTAGGAGCCTTCACTACTTCCGCTTCAGGGGCTTCTACTGCCTCCTCAACTTTAGGAGCTTCTACCGCTTCTGCTGTTTTAGGCGCTTCCACTTCTTTTTCAGCCTTAGCCGCTACTTCTGTTGCCGCTTTTTCAGCATCTTTACTGTCTTTTTCAGCTTTTCTTTCAGCGAGCCCTTGAGCAATAGCATCAGTTACATTTGTAAGAATTTTATCAATAGATTTAGAAGCATCATCATTTGATGGAATTACGTAATCCACTTGTCTTGGATCTGAATTCGTATCCACCATTGCGAAAATAGGAATGTTTAATTTCTGAGCTTCTTTAATTGCAATGTGTTCGCGTTTGATGTCAATTACAAACAGTGCAGCTGGAAGACGTGTCATGTCAGAAATAGAACCTAAATTCTTTTCTAATTTAGCTCTCAAGCGGTCTACCTGTAAACGTTCTTTCTTAGAAAGCGTTAAAAATGTACCGTCTTTTTTCATACGGTCAATTGTAGCCATTTTCTTAACAGCTTTACGAATTGTCACAAAGTTAGTTAACATTCCACCGGGCCATCTTTCGGTAATGTAAGGCATGTTGACGTTACCTGCTTTTTCAGAGACGATGTCTTTTGCTTGTTTTTTTGTCGCAACAAATAATATTTTACGACCAGACGCTGCTATTTTAGCTAAAGCTTCAGAAGCTTCTTCTAGTTTTGCAGCTGTTTTGTACAGGTTAATGATATGGATACCATTACGCTCCATGTAAATGTAAGGAGCCATGTTAGGATCCCACTTTCTAGTAAGGTGTCCAAAGTGCACACCACTGTCTAATAATTCTTTTACTTCTACTAATGCCATTTTGTAATAGTTTACGTTCTGTTGAATTAGCAATGCTTAAGTGGCTTTTTATTTTAAGGCCTTACGCATTTAGATGCTAAACTAAGTCTTAGTGGTTGGCCCACTATAGACAACAATAACTGGTTTATAATTATAATATTAACGTTTAGAGAACTGGAATTTCTTACGTGCTTTCTTCTGACCGAATTTCTTACGTTCAACCATTCTAGGATCTCTTGTTAATAAGCCTTCTGGTTTCAGAATCCCTCTGTTTTCTTCATCTAATTCGCACATTGCACGAGATAAAGCTAAACGAACTGCTTCTGCTTGACCTGTAACACCACCACCAAATACATTTACTTTTACATCAAAGTTGCCTTCATTGTTAGTCAATGCTAACGGTTGGTTTACTTTGTATTGTAAAGTTGCTGTTGGAAAGTATGTGTTTACATCTTTTTTGTTCACGGTAATAATTCCTTTCCCTGTAGAAACATATACTCGTGCTACGGCCGTTTTTCTACGACCAATTTTGTGAATAACTTCCATTAGTTAACTTCGTTTAAATTGATTGCTTTTGGCTTCTGTGCTTCATGAGAATGCGCAGCACCAACTACAACGTTTAGATTACGGAATAAAGCAGCGCCTAATTTGTTCTTAGGGAGCATTCCTTTTACTGATTTTTCAACTAACCTAGCAGGATCCTTAGAAAACATCTCTGTAGCAGTTAGTGACCTTTGTCCACCTGGATACCCTGTGTGACGGATGTAAGTTTTCTCACTCCATTTGTTTCCAGATAGGTTTATTTTTTCTGAGTTGATTACAATAACGTTATCCCCACAGTCTACGTGTGGAGTAAAGTTAGTTTTGTGCTTACCTCTTAAAAGTATTGCAATTTTAGAAGCTAAACGTCCTAACGTTTGCCCTTCTGCATCTACCAAAACCCATTCTTTATGAACAGTAGCTTTGTTAGCTGATATTGTTTTGTAGCTTATTGTATCCACACCAGTTATTTTTTCTAATTAAACATTCCTCCTTAAAAAAGAGTTTGCAAATCTACAATTATAAATTGTTATTAACAAAATCTATTATATGTTTTCTTTGCAATTACTTTAAATGGATATTACATGTTGAATCCAGATCATTTATCATTAAACTCTATTCCAATGGAACAAAGTTTAACAAATAATTTACTGTCTTATAATTAGGTTTGTTAATATTTGTATTTAGAATAATATTACACAGCTCTTTAGACCTAAGTTAATCCCAGTTTTATGAAGCCCTTTATAATTACCCTTCTCGGCTTGATGTTAAGCTGTCATCTTTCAGCTCAGCAACCACCTCCTAAAATTTATAACACTTTTAATATAACAAGTGCTACACCCCCGCTTATTGATGGTGCATTAGATGATTCTGTATGGGCATCTGTAGCATGGGGAGCGGATTTCATTGAATTAGCTCCAAACGAAAACACGCCTCCTTCTGTTCAAACTAAATTTAAGATCCTATACGACCAAAAACACATATATATTGCCTTAAAAGCGCTCGACCCTGAGCCCTCATCCATTACCAATCGTCTTTCTAGACGCGATGGGTTTGTAGGGGATCGCATTAACGTTCTTATTGATAGTTACCATGATCTTAGAACAGCGTTCTTATTTACGGTTACTGCTGCTGGTGAGCGAGGGGATGAGATTATTACAGACAATGGAGATAATATTGACGATAGCTGGAACCCTATATGGAGCACTAAAGCCCTTATTGATGCAGATGGATGGTCTGCAGAAATGAAAATCCCGTTAAGTCAATTGCGATTTAGTAATGACAAAAAACAGGTTTGGGGGTTAAATATTTCACGGAATTATTTTAAAAACAATGAAATATCTAACTGGAACCGAATCCCTGTAGGTTCAGCCGGCTGGGTTAGTGAAGCGGGGGAATTACATGGCATAAACAACATAAAGCCTCAAAAACAAATTGAAATTCAGCCTTTTACAGTCATTAAGTTAGATCGTTACGAGGCAGAATCAGGAAATCCGTATGCAGACGGCAACGACTTTAGCGTCAACGCCGGCTTAGATGCAAAGATTGGTATTACAAACGACCTGACGCTCGATGTCACCATTAATCCTGACTTTGGTCAAGTTGAAGCGGATCCTGCCGCCATCGCATTGGATGGGTTTGAGGTCTTTAATAGGGAACAACGTCCATTCTTTGTTGAAAATAAAAATATTTTCAATTATCAGTTTTCTGAAAACCGAGACAACTTGTTTTTTTCTCGACGCATAGGCAGAAGCCCACAAGTTCTTGCAGACACTCCAGCTGGTGCGTTTGTGGATCAACCCCAAAATACGACTATTTTAGGCGCTGCAAAATTTAGCGGAAAGACTAAAAATGGCTGGTCTGTTGGCGTTTTAGAAAGTATGACTTCCAAGGAATACACTACAATTAACAGCAATGGAAACACCTCTGAATCTCTTGCCGAGCCCTTCACTAATTATTTTGTAGGCCGTGTTCAAAAAGATTTTAATAATAAAAATACTTTTTTAGGCGGCATGTTCACAGCCACAAACCGCTTCCTTACTCCAGAGGTATCGGAGCTGAGGAAATCCGCCTACTCTGGAGGCATTGACTTAAAACATCAATGGAAAAACAGAGCCTATTATATTGATGCTAACGTGGTCATAAGCCATGTTAATGGAAGTAAAGAGTCTATCCAACTTACTCAAGAAAATATAACACATCTATTTAATAGGGTTGACGCAAGTCATTTAGAGGTCGATCTAAATCGGACCTCACTAACTGGAACAGGGGGTCGCTTTGACTTTGGCAAAGTAGGAGGTCAGCATTGGAATTTTAACGCTGGATTTAAATGGGTGTCTCCCGAGCTTGAGTTAAATGATATTGGCTTTTTAAGAAAAGCAGATGAAATCACTCAATTTGTGAATCTAAAATACAGAACCATAAAGCCCGTGGGCGTCTTGCGAAACTTAAGTATTCAAATGGGGCAATTTTCGAAATTTGATTTTGAAGGTAATTACAATAGACTGCAATATGAGCTGAATACAGACATTCGTTTTGTTAATAATTGGACGCTTGATTTGGGGTTTGCCTATAAGCCCCGGAACTATTTGAATACGGCTTTAAGAGGGGGTCCAAGGTGGCGTATTTCTAAAAACGGATATCAATACCTTTTTATAAATTCAGACAAAAGAAAAAAACTGTATGGAAAGATTGGAGTTGTCAGTACACAATCCAAGGAAAATCAGTTTTCTTATTTAAAGATTGAAACGGAACTAAACTACCAGCCAACAAATGCAATTAATATTTCTATTGCTCCGGAGTACAGTTCACAACCTAGTAAAACCCAATATATAACTCAAGCGTCTTACAATGGCGGAACTCGTTATGTTATGGGAACAATTGACAATCAAACGTTTCAGGCGTCTATTCGTTTAAATTATACTTTAAACCCAAATCTATCGATTCAGTATTATGGGCAGCCATTTGTGTCGCGTGGGGTTTACACAGATCTTAAGTATGTCACCAACGCTACAGCAAATAGTTTAAAAGATCGCTATCAAGACTATAGCAGTGAGCAAGTTAGCCTGAGTCAGGGGGTTTATAGTATTGACGACAACAACGATGGGGCGGTCGATTATAGTTTCGATACCCCTAATTTTTCACAAGTTCAATTTAACTCTAATTTAGTTCTTCGCTGGGAGTATGTCCCCGGATCTGAGTTATTTTTAGTTTGGTCTCAAGGAGTTTCAAGTAGTCTTTCATCTTCGAGTGGGTTGTTTGAAGATTTAGAAACAGGTATTTTGGATCAACGTCCTCAAAATATTTTCTTGCTCAAAGCCACATATCGCTTTGTACTGTAAACTTTATATTGTACCTCAAAAAAGGGTGTTTATTTCTTGAAATTACATTGCCAAAATATATTTTAGAAGTATCTTTGCATCACAAATGTGAAGAAACTTCACCTGTATGCCAAACAACACTTATACATTGATTACACCAACGTCATTCCTTGCTAATTTCAAGGCAGTTACTAAAATGGGGCTATCTCTTAGTGTTGTGTTTTCATCTATAGCAGGGTATTTATTAGCGGCAGAAATCGTTCATTTTCCTACGTTATTTCTTTTAGCTATTGGAGGGTATTTTATGGTAGGTGCTTCCAATGTTTTTAACCAGATTATTGAGCGAGACTTAGATGCTTTAATGACTCGCACTAAAAACAGACCCATTCCAACGGGGCGCATGAGCGTTTCTTTTGCCTTTGTATTGGCAGTAATTTTAACCGTAGCCGGCCTCTCTATTTTATACACTATTAATGAAAGAACCGCCATGTTTGGCGCAATATCGATATGCCTTTACACAAGTGCTTATACACCCTTAAAGACAAAAACGCCATTATCGGTATTTGTTGGAGCGATTCCTGGAGCGATTCCTTTTATGTTGGGATGGGTGGCAGCCACTGGAAAATTCGGTATTGAACCCGGCGTCCTATTTATGCTTCAGTTTTTTTGGCAATTTCCTCATTTTTGGGCCATAGGCTGGTTTCTACATGAGGACTATCAAAAAGCAGGGTTTAATATGTTGCCAACAGGAAAACGAGACAAAGGGACTGCGCTTCAGTCAATTATTTATATTGTTTGGACACTATTGATTTCAATTACACCTGTTTTTGGTTTTACAGGATCTCTAAGCCTTTCTATATTTGCAGCAATTTTAGTTTTTGGCTGTGGACTTCTGTTTTTGTATTACGGCTTCCAACTTTTTAAAAATCAAACAGAGAAAGCAGCACGGCAGCTGATGCTCGCAAGTGTTATTTATATAACCGCGATTCAAATTATATACGTTTTAGACAAATTTATTAGACTATGGATTTAACACAAGGGACTACACAGGAAAAACAAAAACGTGCTAAAAAAATGATGCTATGGTTTGGGATTATTTCTCTAGTCATGTCTTTTGCAGGGCTTACAAGTGCTTTTATAGTGAGTAGCTCACGGGAAGATTGGCTGGCGAACTTTACATTACCAAGCGCATTTACTTACAGCACCTTAATTATTGTGTTAAGTAGTCTTTTGTTGTTTTTAGCAAAGCAGGCTTTTAAAAAAAACCAATCCGCAATTACAACATCACTTTTAATTGGCGCTTTTGTGCTTGGGATTGCATTTATTTATTCCCAGATTCAAGGCTTTAATCAAATAATTGCATCGGGATACAATTTTACGGGACCAACAAGTAATATCACAATGTCCTATATATACGTTATTGCGGTCGTTCATATTCTACATGTTTTAGCGGGAATTACTTGTCTATTTGTAGTCATTATCAATCAATTAAACAAGAAATATTCAAATGAAAACAGACTTGGGTTTGACCTTGCCTCAAATTTTTGGCATTTTGTAGATATTCTATGGGTATACCTCTTTTTCTTTTTATATTTATTTAACTAAATAAAATGCTTATTTTTGCACAACTCAAAAAATAAATGACCCTTATGGACTCTACAGTAGTTAGCACCGGAACAGAAGGAAAAACTTGGGGCGGAGGCAACCAGCCACTAAAATCAAGTTATGGTAAAATGATGATGTGGTTTTTCATCGTTTCCGATGCATTAACCTTTTCAGGCTTTTTAGCAGCCTATGGATTTTCAAGATTTAAGTTTATTGACTATTGGCCTATCGCTGATGAGGTCTTTACGCACGTTCCATTTTTGCATGGACAAGAACTTCCAATGATTTATGTTGCTTTCATGACATTTGTTTTAATTATGTCATCTGTAACTATGGTTTTGGCCGTAGATGCAGGTCACGAAATGAAAAAAAATAAAGTCATTTGGTACATGTTTTTCACCATTATTGGCGGCGCTATTTTTGTGGGTTCACAAGCATGGGAATGGGCTACATTCATTCAAGGGGATTACGGAGCGGTACAAACTAAAGGAGGAAATATCTTACAGTTTGGAGAATATAAAACAATTGATGGCGATCTTGTGTTTAAGCGAGTAGCGGTGGAGGAATTCACAACAGCTTCCCATACAGAGCGCACACAACACGAAAACAAAAACGGACTCTGGTTTGTAAACGAAGGGGCTCTACCGGCATTTTCTGTAAACGATGTATACCACGGATTAGAAGCACACCCTTCTATTTTGGTACGAACACAAACTATTAACGAAGAAGGTGAGAAAACAGTACTTTCTAGAGAAGCTTCTTTGGCTCAAGTTAAAAACAACGGAAAGCGTTATGTTAAAGGTGCTAATCTAGAAGTTAATGAATATGGAGCACCCCTATTCGCGGATTTCTTTTTCTTCATCACCGGATTTCACGGATTTCACGTTTTGTCTGGTGTGATTATTAATATCATTATTTTCTTTAATGTTATTATTGGAACGTATGAGCGTCGAAAAAACTACGAAATGGTAGAAAAAGTTGGTTTATATTGGCACTTTGTAGATTTAGTATGGGTATTTGTATTCACATTCTTTTACCTCGTTTAATTATATAATTTTTTAAAATGGCAGATCACGCACATAAATTAGAAATTTTTAGAGGCTTAATTAAGTTTAAGTCTAACACACAGAAAATCTGGGGAGTTCTTGTATTACTTTCTATTATTACCGCAGTAGAAGTTGTTTTAGGGGTCTACAAACCGGCTTCTTTAATGACTCCATCTATGACGCCTTTTGAAGGTGGCTTTGGAGCCCTTATTGGGAACATAGTCTTTTCAGGTTTTATTTACATGAAAAGTTTGAACTTGTTATTTATTGTGCTTACAATTGTTAAGGCATATTATATTGCTTGGGATTTCATGCACTTACGAGACGAAACAAAAGCACTGCGAAGATTAGTGGTTTGGACTACGATCTTTTTAATATCATACCTTCTCTTTATCTTATTACAAGAAGCCGGTTATATTGAATCTGTTTATACAAATGGATTTGTGAAACGTGACTTTTAAAAAATAGATAAATATTAACATTTAAAGACGGCTTATTTAGGTCGTCTTTTTTATTTTTGTAATATGAATATCACCAACTATAAAAAGCCATTTGTGCTCATAGTCCTGTTTTTTTTACCGGTCTTATTTTTGTTATTTTTATACCCCTCAAAACACAATTATAAGACGCTTGATATTCTCAAAAAAGATCTGCCAGAACTCACTAACTTCGTTGACAAAAACGGAGAAGAATTACGCCTAGAAAATCATCTTACTGTCCTGGGTTTTCTGGGAGAGACTCCCATGGAAGACGCTATTCTAGCCCTCAACCTCAAAGAGCTAGTTTATGATAAATTTAGAGGTTTTAAGCGATTTCAAATTGTTGTTTTAGTGCCTGAATCAGCAAAAGATCAAGTCAAATTATTAGAAAAAGAGTTAAACCAATATGAGTTTTTGGAGTATTGGAAATTTGGCTTTGGAACAGATGAGGACGTCCTTTCGGCTTATCAATCACTTAAAATATCGACTGTTTTAGATTCAAGTTTAAAAACATCAGATGTGTTTATCGTCGATAAGGAAAGAAACCAACGAGGACGCTTGGATGACCGTGAGAAAAATGAAATTAAAATAAACTCACCTGTTTACGGACTCAGCTCTTATGACTGTTTAGAGGTCTCCGTCTTAAAAAACAAAATGAGTGAAGATGTGCGTATTCTTTTTACGGAATACCGCCAAAAGCGAAAAGGAAATTTTAATTCTACAAGTCGTAGAGCAGACGATCTAAAAGGAGATGAAAAAAACTAGTTACTCATACGTAGGTGTTTCGTTTATCATTTTAATCTTTGGAATTATAGTGGTTCCAAGAATAGTGGATCGTATTCAAAACAACGACGTTACACGTTCTGAGAGTCGAAGTAAAGATGTTCAGATGACCCTTAAGGACCAAACAGCACTTTCATATCTTGTCATAAATGGTGCGCCAAAAAAAGTGATGCCCTTTCGTTTTATGAACCAAAATGGGGAGATGGTCACTAATGAAGACTATATTGGTAAAGTTTATCTTGTTGAGTTCTTTTTCTCTACGTGTCCAACGATTTGCCCCAAGATGACTAAGAATCTGGTAGATATTCAAAATACGTTCCCAAAACGAAACGACTTTGGAATTGCTTCATTTACCATCAACCCAGATTATGACACACAAGAAGTATTGAAAGAATATGCTATAAACGCCGGAGTTACCAATGTAAATTGGAATTTTATGACTGGAGATAAAGAGGCTATTTACAACCTTGCAAACGCAGGTTTTAACCTGTATGCCGCGAAGGTTGAAGGGGCTGCAGGTGGCTTTGAGCATTCTGGGAATTTTGCACTTATTGATAAAGAAGGATACATTCGCTCTAGATCAGATGCTTTTGGAAATCCAAAAATATATTACAAAGGAATTATTAGCCAGACAGAGCAGTTTGATGAAGATGGGGAGTCTGAAGATATTACAGCATTAAAAGAAGATATTTTAAAATTACTAGGAGATGAAAAATAAAACCAAAACTACAAAAAGAAAGTACCAACTTTGGGTCAATGTGGTGTCAGTGGCTATTCCTATAGTCGTCGCACTTTTATTTAAAGTCCGTCTTCCAGATGTGGAGCCCTTGTCGTTTTTACCACCTATATACGCCTCTATTAACGGCCTAACAGCTCTATTGTTAGTTTCTGCACTGATCGCCATTAAAAACAATAAAAGACGACTGCATGAAGGTTTAATGAAAACAGCAATCGCTTGTTCTTTACTTTTCTTAGTGATGTATGTGGCCTACCATATGACGAGCGACCCTTCTAGTTATGAAGGTCCAGTTGCCACCCTTTATTTTTCTATTCTAATTAGCCATATACTACTTTCTATTATCGTAATTCCGTTGGTTTTAATAAGTTATGTTAGAGCTTTCCTCGGAGAATATGAGTCACATAAAAAGATTGTAAAGTTCGCCTATCCAATTTGGCTATATGTTGCTGTAACTGGAGTAATTGTTTATATTATGATTTCACCTTATTACGTCTAAATTTTGAAAAAAACTGTACTGCTACTTCTCTTTATAATCTCGTTTTTAAACGTAGAGGGTCAGTGTGCAATGTGCAGAGCAGTTTTGGAAAGTGAAGTCGGACAAGCGACTGCAAAGGGAGTTAATAATGGAATTGTTTACTTGATGGTAATTCCTTATTTATTGATAGGTGGATTATCTCTTTATTTGTACCGCTATTTGAGAGAAAATAACAAACAAAATTAGAAGTTTACTAATTCACTAATAGGCGTTTCTAGAACCCTTGATATTTTTGAAAGCGTTAATAAAGTTATATTTCGTTTTCCATTTTCAATATTAGAATAACTACCACTATCCATTTCACACCGTTCTGCAATTATTTTTTGTCGTAATTGTTTTTGCTGGCGTATCATTCTTAGGTTTTGCCCAAATGACTTCAAAATCTCATTATCTTTCTTAAACGTCTCCACAGCTTTTTATATTTTAAATAATTATATCTTTCATAAAATTAAATCATTTATATCAAACAACAGCCACTTATGTAAAAAAAAACAGCTTTATTACGATATAGTATATTATATTGGAGTATATTTTTTACTCTTTTAAAAATTAAACTCTGTTTAGCAATCCTTCAATTTTATTTAGCAATTAATTTACTGCCAATCCCTTGTTATTTTTAACATTATTTTAAATTTCATTAATGTAACAAACTATAGTTTTAATCGTCTTACTAATAAATTTACATAAGTTTATGTTAGAAATCAATCAGCTTCATAAATCCTACGCCATAGGCGATTCGAGCTTACACGTTCTTAAGGGGATTGACCTCTCTGTAGCGAATGGTGAGATGGTTGCTATTATGGGGTCTTCTGGCTCTGGAAAATCAACACTTTTAAATATCATAGGGATGCTGGACGAGGCCGATAGCGGGGACTATGTATTAGACAGTGTGCCTATAAAGAACCTCACAGAAAAGAAAGCTGCCATCTACCGAAACAAATTTTTAGGGTTTATATTTCAATCTTTTAACCTAATTAATTATAAGAATGCGCTGGAAAACGTAGCACTCCCTTTATATTATCAAGGTTTAAAAAGGAAAGAGCGTCAAGAAAAAGCGCGTTTTCATCTTCAAAAAGTTGGACTTTTAGATTGGCAAACTCATTTACCAAGTGAATTATCTGGTGGGCAAAAACAACGCGTTGCCATTGCACGAGCCCTAGCCTCTAATCCTAAATTATTATTAGCAGATGAGCCAACAGGTGCCTTAGACACTACTACTTCTAGCGATATAATGGCCTTTTTACAGCAACTCAATGACGAGGGGAAAACCATTTTGATAGTGACCCATGAAGAAGATATTGCGGCAATGTGTAAACGAATAATCCGTTTAAGAGATGGCGTTATTATGGAAGATAAAAAAGTAACTCAAGTTAGAGCTGAATCACATGTTTGATATCGATCTTTGGCGCGAAATTTTTCAAAGTATCAATAAAAACCGAACCCGAAGTTTGTTGTCGGGTTTTACGGTGACTTTTGCTATCCTACTATTTACGATTCTGTTTGGTCTTGCAAATGGACTTAACAATACTTTTAGTGAAACTTTTGTGGATGAAGCTTCAAATGCCATATTTATAAGAACAGGAAAGACTTCCAAGGCTCATAAAGGATTACAGGCAGGTCGACAGATTCAACTCAAAAACCAAGATTTTGCTTATATAAAACAAGACTTTGACACTGAGACCGAATATATTGCCTCAAAGGTGTTTAAAAATATAACGGCTAGTTATAAAAACAATAAAAATAATTATTCTTTAATAGCCGTGAACCCAGACAATCAGTATGTCGAAAAATCAAAAGTTTACTCAGGTCGCTATGTGAATCAGCTAGATATCGACAATCAAACAAAGGTGATCGTTATTGGCAAGTTGGTTGAAGAAGAAATGTTTTCAAGAACCTCTGCTTTGGGGAAAAACATTAATTTGAGTGGGATTTCTTATAAAGTAGTAGGGGTATTTTCCGATGACGGTGGTGATGATGAAGAACGAATTATTTATATGCCTTTGAGCACGGCTCAACAAATTTATGGTAATAATGATTATGTGGATCAAATTAATCTTACTTATAACCCTGATTTTGACTATAACCAAGCAATTGATTTTGGACTGGATTTAGAAAAAAAATTAAAAAACCGTTTTAACATAGCCCCAAATGACCAACGTGCTGTTCGGGTTTATAACAGGGCGATGCAAAATAAAGGGATTAATCAAATGACCTCCGTTTTAGGAGTCCTGATATTGGTCATTGGAATGGGAACTCTTATTGCGGGGGTTGTTGGAATCAGTAACATCATGATTTTTATCGTCAAAGAACGAACTAAAGAAATTGGAATTAGAAAAGCACTTGGCGCTTCCCCTAAATCGATTGTTTCTATCATTTTGATAGAGTCTATTTTAATAACCACTCTTGCGGGATATCTTGGCCTTTTGGCCGGAGTAGGGGTTTTAGAGTGGGCTAGCCCAGTTCTTAAAACCTATTTTATTACGGACCCTTCTGTAAGTAAAAGCCTTGTTATTTCGGCCACTCTTACACTAATTGGAGCAGGAACACTTGCAGGGTATTTACCCGCTCAAAAAGCATCTAAAATTAAACCAATAGTAGCACTAAGAGACGACTAAATGATTAAATTTTTATTTGACAGAGATACATGGCAAGAGGTCTATGACAGCATGAGCAAAAATAAATTGCGCACGGGAATTACTATGGTTGGTGTTTGGTGGGGAATTTTATTGCTCATTGCACTTTTGGGCGCTGCAAGAGGCATGGAAAATTCTTTCAATCGAATCTTTGGAGATTTTGCAACAAACAGTGTTTTTATTATTCCAAGCGTGACGAGCATGCCTTTTAAGGGATTTCAGGAAGGCAAGCGTGTACAGCTAACACTTTCGGATGTTAAAAAAATTGAAGAGAACATTCAAGGAGTTGAGTTTGTGGTGCCAAAAAATCAAAATGGTGCCCTAGTTATAAATGGAGTTTTTTCAGGTAATTTTAGTGTTTCAGGAGACTTTCCAGTCTCAAATGAAGTTCAAAAGAAACGTTTAACTAAAGGACGTTTTATCAATCAAAATGATATTGACCTTAAGCGAAAAGTAGCTGTATTAGCGCAAGATATTTATAAACAATTATTTGAAAAGGATGAAGATCCCATAGGAAAATACGTTCAAATTAATAACAGTAACTTTAAAGTTGTTGGTATTTATGAACCTGGTAATATTGATTTTTCAGGCGATGTTATTCATATTCCATTTACTAGCTTTCAGCAAATTTATAATACGGGCGATAAAATTGGTTTCGTTATGATTACAGGAAAGCCAGAATTTGATATATCACAAATAGAACAGGACGCTAAGTTGTTGCTTAAAAATTTAAATAAAATACATCCCAATGACAAACAAGCTTTTAGAAGTTTCAACTTGGGAAAGGAATTTGCTAAAATTACTGGGTTTCTAAAAGGAATGCAGTTTCTTACATGGTTTGTAGGAATCGCCACACTAATTGCAGGGGTGTTTGCAATTGGAAACATATTGTTAATTACAGTCAAAGAGCGCACCAAAGAAATTGGAGTAAGGCGAGCTTTGGGCGCGACCCCTTTTGAAATTAAACGTCAAATTGTGGTTGAAGCGGTGTTTTTAACTCTAATAGCCGGCCTATTGGGTATTATTTCAGGGGGTTGGATTTTAATAGTAATAGATCATTTTTGGGGACAAGGAGCAGATGCGACATTAGTCAATGCCTCGGTCTCAATAGCGGTTGTATTTATTTCCTTAATAATATTAGTTGTTTTAGGAACCTTAATAGGCCTTATACCTGCCTTTAAAGCCACAAGTGTCAAACCAATCGAAGCATTAAGAGAAGAATAATAAATCAAATCAAATGAATAAAACTGTAAAAATTATTTTAGGAATTGCCGTATTACTTGCATTACTATATGTGTTAAAATACTTTAAAGATTCAAACGCCAAAGAGGTCATCGACTATAAAACGGAATCCCCATTTTATAGCACATTAGACACTAAAATAGTGGCGACGGGAAAGCTAAACCCAGAAGAAGAAATTGAATTAAAACCACAAATCTCAGGAATAATAGATGCCATTTTTGTAGAAGAAGGCGACCTAGTTAGAAAAGGGGACTTAATTGCTAGAATTAGAGTGGTCCCTAACGAACAAGCGCTGGTAAGTGCTAAAAGCCGTATTAATTCTTTAAAACTTTCTTTTAATAACTCTCAAACAGTTTTTAATAGAAATAAGACACTTTTTGATAAAGGAGTGATTTCCAAACAAGATTTTGAGAATAGCGAGTTAAGTTTAAACCAATCCAAAGAAAACTACGAACAAGCCCAAGATGATTATCAAATCATCAAACAGGGCTCGCTGTCTGGTGGAAGCTCAGCCAACACAACAATTGTTGCTCAAATATCAGGAATCATCCTTGAAATCCCTGTGCGGGAAGGGGATCAGGTTATTCAAAGTAATAACTTTAATGCAGGAACCACGATTGCTACCGTTGCAGATATGAGTCAAATGATATTTGAAGGAAAGGTAGATGAGTCTGAAGTTGGAAAATTAGAAGAAGGCAAAGACATCGTAGTCATTCTTGGTGCGATTAATGAAAAAGAATTCCCAGCCGTCCTCACGTTTGTGGCCCCAAAAGGGATCGAGCAAAACGGAGCGGTTCAGTTTACCATAAAAGCAGATGTAGATATTGATTCTAGTACAAGAATTCGCGCCGGTTACAGTGCCAATGCTGAAATTGAACTTGAAAGTAAAGACAGCGTTCTGGTTATTAAGGAAGCTCTTTTGCAATTCAATCGAATTACAGAAAAACCTTATGTAGAACTTCTAAAAGAAAATGGTCGCTTTCAAACCAAAAATGTAGAGATCGGAATTTCTGATGGTATTAATGTGGAAATTATAGATGGTATAGAAGAAGGCGATAAAATCAAGGTTTGGAACAAAGCATCTGAAGAAAATAATGAAGATGAAGAAGACGATGAATAATAAAACCCCCAAAACTATGAAACATATATGTACAGTTCTTTTTCTTATAGGAACGTTAAGCAGTTTTGCACAAAAAAAATGGACTTTAAAGGAATGTGTTGATCATGTTATAGAAAACAATATTTCTGTAAAGCAAGTTGAAAATAACCTCCTTATAAATGATCAAGACATTATCGCTGCCAAAGGGCAATTTTTGCCCGGTGCAGCACTAAACCTTTCTCAAAACTTAAACCTTGGTAATGTGGAGCTTTTCGAAGGTAATTTTATTGACCGAACGTTCCATTCTTCTAACGTCGGACTCAACTTATCACAAACCGTTTTTAATGGTTTTAGAAACACCAATATTTACAAGCAGTCCCTTATTAACAGAGAAGCGAGTGTGTTAGAACTGAGTCGCATAAAAGATGATGTGTCTTTAAACGTAGTGAATGCATTTTTAAATGTGTTGTTCAACAAAGAGAATTTGCAGACAGCCAAAATACAGGTTGAATTTTCTAGAAATCAAATTAAACAAGTCAGCGCCCTAGTCGAAGCAGGGGTCCAACCTCAAGCAAATATATATGATGCTGAGGCCACTTTTAGTAGTGATGAGCAGCGTTTTACAGTCGCTCAAAACAACTATGATTTAGCATTATTAACCCTGTCTCAGCTTTTACAAGTTCCCTACAAGGGGTTTCAGGTTGAATCTCTTTTAATCCCAACCCCCTCCGAAAAATTAATTTATAATGACGTAGAAACGGTCCTTAATTTTGCATTATCAAATAGATCAGAAATTAAAATAGCTGAAAAAAACCAGCAAGTTGCCGCGCTATCTACGGAGCTATCTAAAAGTGGATACTACCCATCGGTAAGTTTGGGGTATGGGTTTAATACCGGAGCTAACTTTTCTAATTTGTCTACTAGTAATTCTTTTTTCCAACAAATAAATGATAATAAAGGCCATGGATTTAACCTAAATATATCTATACCCTTATTTTCAAGGTTCCAAAATAAGACAGCTGTTGCGAAGTCCAAAATTCAAGAAGATAACGCAAAACTTAACTTAGATAAAACAAGGTTAGACCTTGAAAGCAATATTCAGCGAGCCTATACAGATGCACAAGCTGCTCTGAAAACATTTATCGCTTCTAATAAATCTTTAAAAGCACGTGAATTGTCATTTAATAACGCAAGAGAGCGATATGATATAGGTGCTTTAAATGCTTTTGAACTAGACCAGAACAGGGTACAATTGGTCAATGCGGAGGCTAATTTAATAAATGCTAAATTTGACTTTGTTTTTAAGACCAAAGTTTTAGACTTTTATATGGGAAATAAAATCGTTGAATAAGTTGATTTATATATTAAATATTGAAACCTCCACCACAAATTGCTCTGTATCACTTTCAGAAAACGGGCATTTGATTGGTTTAAAAGAAGATAACAGTCTTCAATATTCCCATGCGGAGCGTTTACATGTTTATATCGATGAAGTTCTAAAAACAGCAAAGGTGTCCAAAGACCAACTTGAGGCCATTGCGATTAGCAAAGGCCCTGGCTCTTATACGGGCTTGCGAATCGGTGTTTCAGCCGCTAAAGGCTTGTGTTATGCCCTAAGCCTTCCTTTAATCTCTGTGCCAACCTTAGAAGCCCTTGCGCATCAGGTTGAGAACCCAAAAGGAACCATCGTTGCGATGCTTGACGCCAGACGCCTAGAAGTATATTCAGCTATTTATGATGCTTCTTATAACGAAACAAGGCAAACCGAAGCTGAAGTCATTACCTTAGATTCGTATAAAGAACTACTTGATTTGTCCCCAGTTTATTTTATTGGAAATGGAGTCGCAAAAACACAACAACTAGTCAGTCATCCAAATGCAATTTTTATTGAAAACAAATTGCCTTCTGCAGCCCAAATGTGCACATTAACACATGCGAAGTTTAATGATAATGATTTTGAAGACGTTGCTTATTTTGAACCCTATTACTTAAAAGATTTTATAGCAATTCCTTCTAAAAAACAATTTTAACCCCCTCTTTTTATAGGTGCACTCAATAAAAGACTCGATTAACAATTTTATTCTCTATTAATTTTGTTTAAAATCGTTGTAACTTTGAATTATGAAGCTATACATTGTGCCCACACCCATAGGAAACTTAGAAGACATTACTTTACGAGCAATTAAGGTCCTGAAATCTGTAGATTTAATTCTTGCAGAAGACACGAGAACTTCTGGAAAACTTCTTAAGCATTATGAAATTGGAACTCAAATGCATTCCCACCACATGCATAATGAGCACAAAACGGTGCAGGGTGTTATTCAAAAATTAAAGTCAGGGCTTACCATTGCTTTAATCAGTGATGCAGGGACTCCTGCTATTTCTGACCCTGGGTTTTTACTCACAAGAGCGTGTGTTGAAAATGAAATTGATGTCGAGTGCTTACCTGGAGCTACGGCCTTTGTGCCTGCATTAGTCAACTCGGGGTTACCAAATGATAAATTTGTTTTTGAGGGGTTTTTACCTGTAAAAAAGGGGCGTCAATCACGCTTCCTGCTTTTGGCCGAAGAACCCCGAACGATTATTTTGTACGAAAGTCCTCACAAACTCATCAAAACGCTTTCCCATATTTGTGAATACTTTGGCGAAGAACGTCAAATTTCTGTTTCTAGAGAGCTATCCAAGCTCTTTGAAGAAACAAAACGTGGCACTGCAAAAAGTGTTCTTGAATACTACACCAATCACCCTCCAAAAGGAGAAATTGTGATTGTAGTGGCAGGGAAATCAAAGTAATATTAGAGATGTTTTCCTTTGTTCCACCCGTGTTTTCCTAAATAGTGTTCACCGCTCTCCACAGCTCCATTTTCAATAGAAGTTCCCATTGAGTCATTCCACCGATTGAGATAGCCAAAAAGAGAAATTACCCCTAACATTTCAACAATTTCGCCTTCATTCCAGTGGTTGTATAAACGCTGTTTTAAAGCATCATCAACCGCATTAGGTAGTTGAGAAGCTGCCAAACTGAAATCTAAGGCCACCCGTTCTGCTTCACTAAAAGCAGCATGGGTACTGTACTCCCAAATATGATCCAGCTGCTCTTGCTCAGCCCCATAGCGTTCTGCGGCTCGAATGGCATGTGCCTGACAATACCGACACCCTGTTGCATTACTGCTCACCCAAGCAATCATCCGCTTGAGTGCAGAAGTCACACGACCTTCATTTTTCATGACGGCCTTGTTGAGGTTAATAAACGCCTTACTTATGGCGGGTCGGTGTTGCATCGTAAGAACCGAATTGGGGCAAAAGCCTAACGTTTCATTAAAAAACTCAGCCAGTGCCTTGGTTTCTAAATCATGGGTTGTTGATAATGGTGTAACTAATGGCATTATTTAGTATTTTTGAAGTAACTATTAACAAGTAACAAAAATTAATTCACAATGTCTCACAAAACAACAACCCATTGGAAAGGTGGTATGCTTTTTGAATCTGATAACCCTAGTGGAAAATCAGTATTAATGGATACCGTAGTTGAAGGCCAATCCGAACGTTTTGGACTGTCTCCAAAAGCAATGATGCTTTCTTCACTTGCAGGATGCTCGGGAGTTGATATTGTAGAAATTTTAGAAAAAATGAAGGTTACGCATTATAAATTATCGATAGATGTTGAAGCTCAATTGACGGATGAGCACCCTAGATATTATGATAAAGTACACGTCGACTACCGTTTTTATGGTCAAGAACTCAACCCTAACAAAATTAACAAAGCCGTGACCCTTTCTGTAGAGAAGTACTGCGGTGTGATGGAAATGTTTAGACAATTCTCAACCGTAACTACCAAAACTCATATTCACAACTCTTAACCATGCGCTGGACCCTAAAGCCAAAACCGAGCACACAAAAAATAGCTGATTTAGCAGCTGAATTAGGGGTGGATTTAGCGATTTCAGAATTGCTATTACAAAGAGGGATAGACACGTTTCAAGCCGCTAAAACATTTTTCAGACCTAGCTGGTCTGATCTGCATGACCCCTTTTTAATGAAGGATATGGACGTTGCAGTTACAAGAGTACAATCTGCTTTAAAAGATAACGAACAGATTTTGGTGTATGGAGATTATGATGTGGATGGCACCTCTTCAGTGGCGTTAATGGCGTCTTATCTCGACACTAAAAGCTCTCAGATATCCACCTATATTCCAGATCGATATGATGAAGGGTATGGGGTGTCATACAAAGGAATTGATTATGCATCTGACAATAACTTTTCTTTAATTATTGCCCTTGATTGTGGCGTTAAGGCGATTGATAAAGTAGCGTATGCAAAATCAAAAGGGATTGATTTTATCATATGTGACCACCACCGCCCAGCAAAAGAGTTGCCACCAGCGGTTGCCATCCTAGACCCCAAACGAGCTGATTGTGAATATCCATTTAAAGAACTTTGTGGTTGTGGCGTTGGCTTTAAACTCATCCAGGCCTTGGCCTCTGAAGACGGTCAGCCGCCAGAGTCCTTAGTGGCTTATTTAGACTTAGTCGCGACGGCCATAGGGGCTGATATAGTGCCTATCGTTGGCGAAAATAGAGCATTGGCTTATTTTGGATTACAAGTGATTAACTCCAATCCGCGCCCCGGGTTTAAGGCGTTGATTAATCAAATGAAAAAAGAGGTTTTGACGATAACAGACGTTGTTTTTAATATTGCCCCCCGAATCAACGCGGCCGGACGTATGAAGCATGGGAATTATGCGGTTGCATTGATGAAAGAAACCGACTTTGAAAACGCAGAAATTGCGGCAAGTGAGATCGAAGATTTTAATACCAACCGCCGCGAAGCTGATAAACGTATTACCCAGGAAGCCTTACAACAAATTGAAACGACCAACGAAACCGAAAATGCGACCACAGTTGTGTATCAAGAAGATTGGCACAAAGGCGTGATTGGGATCGTGGCTTCAAGACTGATAGAAACCTATTACCGCCCAACTTTAGTATTTACAAAAAGTGGCAACTATTTAGCGGCTTCTGCTCGTTCAGTCAGTGGATTTGATGTGTATAACGCTTTAGAAAACTGCAGTCATTTACTAGAGCAATTTGGAGGCCATATGTACGCTGCAGGTCTCACCATAAAAGAAGAAAATTACCTCGCTTTTAAATCGGCTTTTGAAGCGGAGGTTTTGAAGACACTTCCGGCACACCTTAAAGCGCCAGAAATTAAAATAGATTCGGAAATTAACTTTGAATCCATCACGCCTAAGTTTTTTAGAATATTAAAACAATTTGCCCCTTTTGGTCCCCAAAACCTATCGCCTGTTTTTATGACTTCTGAAGTTTATGATACAGGTTACGGAAAATGTGTAGGGGAAAACCAAACGCACTTAAGAGTAACACTGACCCAAAAAAGAGCTCCCAAAATTGTGGGAATCGGTTTTGGTTTGGGCGCCCATTTGCCTATTATTTCATCCAAGGCGCCATTTAAAATAGTTTATTCTATTGATGAAAATGAATGGAATGGACGGGTAAGCTTACAGCTAAAATTGAAAGATCTCAAATTATAATATGGCAAAAAGAGACCCCTATGCGGCCCTTAGATTTAAAGAATTTAATATTTTTTTAGTACTGCGCTTTATTTTGGTGTTTGGCTGGTCTATGCAATTTATTATTATAGAGTGGCAAGTGTATTCATTGACTAAAGACCCCTTGTCTCTGGGAATTATTGGTCTTATGGAGATTATACCCGCATTTAGTATGGCTTTATTTGCCGGTCATATCGTTGATCAGAATGAAAAACGAAACCTACTCCTAAAATGTATCGGTCTTTTTTCGTTAATCAGTTTTGGGCTCTTTTTTCTAACAAGCCCTTCTGTAGAAAAAGCGTGGAGCGCTACAACGACTTTGTATGCCATTTATGGTTTTGTGTTTATGGGTGGGCTTTTACGCGCCTTCTTTGGTCCCACTATTTTTTCACTAGTCGCTTTGATTGTTCCAAAAAAAGCGTATCCAAATGCGGCAACTTGGAACAGCTCAACGTGGCAAATGGCGTCTGTTTTAGGACCAGCCTTTGCAGGCTTTACAATAAACTGGCTTGGCGTTCATTGGTCGCTTTGTATTGTGTTTGGACTGGTTGTTGTCTCTTTTATTCTGTTATTTGGGATTTCTAAAAAACCAATTTTAAATCCAAAAATAGGAGAGCCTGTTATGCAGAGCCTTAAAGAAGGAGTGCGGTTTGTGTTTAAAACTAAGGCTATTTTAGGCGCCTTAAGCCTAGATATGGTTGCCGTTCTCTTTGGGGGTGCTGTTGCCTTGCTCCCTATTTTTGCGCAGGATATTTTGGAAGTTGGCCCTGAGGGGTTTGGCCTTTTACGAGCGGCGCCAGCAGTAGGTGCTTTTATGACCATGCTCATCACCGCTTATATCCCTATCAGTAAAAATGCAGGGTTAAAGTTGTTAGTGGCTATTTTTGGATTCGGGCTGTCTATTATTGTATTTGGCCTTTCTTCTATTTTCTGGATTTCGGTTGTCGCCTTATTTTTTAGTGGGGTCACAGATGGTGTATCTATGGTCATAAGACAAACTATTTTACAGCTTAAAACACCAGACCATATGCGGGGACGCGTTTCTTCAGTGAACTCTATGTTTGTAGGGTCTTCAAACGAATTGGGGGCTTTTGAAAGTGGTGTCACAGCGAAGCTTATGGGCACGGTGACCGCTGTTGTATTTGGAGGTACCATGACCTTAATTACCGTATTAACGACAGGAATTGTGTCGCCAACCTTTAGAAAACTAGACCTTCAAAAAGATTTAGAAGCACACGAAAAGTAAAATCAAATTATAGAATTTTATCCTTGCTCTTATACAGACGTTTAATAGATTATAAGAATTTTTCTTTTCTGCGGACCTAGATCAGGGTCAGTTAAACTTTTAAAATGCAATTTATTTTACATATATTGTATCTTATTAATTAACCTAAATAACAATTAAGAATGAAACGATTACTATTAACTTTAGCACTAACAACTGGCTTTTTCTCTACTGCACAGATTATCTCTTCAGGAGAATGGCTTGGGAACAATGACTTGAAAGGAAATCCATATACATTGGCTTCGGATGCGCACATGGAATTAACAAAACAAAGTATCGCTGCCTATAATGAGGGAGATGTGGAAAAAGAACTCTCTTTTTATTCAGAAGAAATGGTTGAAAAAACAAAAGAGTTTTCTATCAATTGGCACCGTCAACTTAAAAAAGTAACCAATGAGCCCTGGGCCATGATTCCAGTTCAAATCAAAGGCTCAGACAACGTACACATGCTTGTTTGGTCCACCGAGTCTAGAGAATGGAATAACGGAAGCACTCAGAAATTAAATCTAATGGAAGTTTTTATGTTTGATAAAGACAAAAAAATTAATGGCTTTGCTCAGTGGCATAATGACGATTCCAAAAATGAGTTTGGTCTTTCAGCAGGGGGAAAGTTTTACGGAAAAAAAGACAATGAACACACTGGTAAAAAGTTGGTATTTTCTAATCGGGGTGAAGTAGAGGCTATTGAATCTCTTATTGAGAATTACAATAAGATGGATGGTAGCGCCTGTCAAGAATTCTTTGCTGAGGATGCTGTTTTCGATACTTACGACGGTCAGCGTGTAGAATTGACCGATGGCTTTTTTGAGTCTTATTTTGAAAATTTTGAATCTATGGAATGGAAAGCTTACGGGATTGTTCCTCTCAAAATTCAAAACACTGACCCTGCTTCAGGAGTTTTAGTAACTGCTACAGAAAAACGGGTATCAAAAGATGGCACGGTTTGGGAGAAAGAGCTGGTTGAGCAATTCTATTTTAATTTGGACGGAAAAATTCAGTATGTCGAGCAATGGGTTCGCAATAAGAATAAATAATTTTTCTACTATTAAAAAAAGCGCTCCATAGAGCGCTTTTTTTAATTAATAAAGTTCTAGTTAGTTGTTTTCAGTGACCCAAGACCCTGAAACACACTATTATCTCTAAAATTATAACAGGACACGTCAAGACGTAGCGTTATAAACGCTTTCTAAAATCTAAACTATATGAGTATTTAAGCCCAATAATTGACTTTGAAGTGTTTTCTTCAATAGTTTTAATGTCTTCTTGAATCCTATAAAAAAGCGCAAACTTTCCAATACTTCTAAACTTTCTAGACACCATTAATGTAAATCGATTTCGATCCACTTTATTAGCGTCCGATCCTTCTGAAACTGTACTAAATAGCTCCCCTTTTAATTTAAAAACGACTCCAATAGGGATTAACTTATAGCCAACGCCCACCATAAAACGAAGCTGTTCTTTTGCGATGTCTCCTTCATCCTCAGAAAAGCCTAACTCATTTTTGTTTTGGTATCTCAGTCGGTACGATATGTTTAGCTGTTTTATTGCGTGTTGGTAGTGAGCATCTAGCTGATACCTGAAGTGCGATTCAATACCTTGTTTTTTTCCTATATTATCATTTTTTTTAATAAACCGAACGCCACCTCCCAATTCAAAATCTTTAAAGACCTCATAGGATGTTTCAAGTTGGGTAAAATAGGTACTGAGTATTGAGACGTCATTTTTATATCGAAGATGTTCGGCAACTGAAAAAGATAGTTTTTCGGTTGCTTTAATGTCTATTTGCACAGCACTCCAGCCTTCTAAGTCATTTGATTCTTGTGCACTTAATTGCGCTGTTGAAATTAAAATAAGGATCGCGACAGTGAATGGCTTTGTTTTGTGAGTGAATAAATTCATAGTAATAAATTAATATTTATAGTGAACGGTTATTTTAGCAACATCCCTTAGAAAGTTGACATTTCCGATTTCAAAACGAATAATGGTAACCCCAAGTCTTTTTTCTAGGTCTTCTTTGAGTTTATCGTGGTTTTCAGGTCGAATATTTTCTATCGTTTCATAAAGGACTTCTTTAGAAAACACTTCTGTTCTCGCCCAGTAACGCTCAAGTATATACAAGGCCATGACTATGATTGAATTTGCAGCAATAATTTCTGCATAACTCATTTTTTTGTTTGAAAGTCCGTTCATTACAGCAATTCCGATCACCACAAACAAATACGTCATTTCTCTAACCTCTAGAGGCATTGTTCGGTATCGTAAAATTCCAAATATTGCAAAGAGACCAAGTGCCATTCCGAGGTCGAGTTCATACTTTTTCAAAGTAAAGCACAGAAAGAAAACAACAATCCCTATGAGATAAAACGTAAAAAGATATTCTTTTTTTTGACTTCTTTTGTAGTAAATAAATTTCACTACAGCTGTTAGGAAAATTAAATTTAATATAAATCGAATTATCATTTTATAAAAATCGTCATCGAATAAAGGAATGCCTAGTAGCTCCATGTTAGTTGGTTAGTTTATTAATGTTTAAATTTAGTTCTTTAAATCGGTTTGCTTTAATGTCTTTAAATATATTGGCAACGCCTATACAGTACTTACTAAAACTACTTGTCCGTATTTTATTTGCTTTTAAGGCCTTATATATGGGGGTTTGCACATTTTGTTTTTCTTGTTTGACTTCAATAACCACTATGTTTTGTAATTTTTTTGTCGTGTCATTTGTTTTGTAGTTCAAACAGCTATCTATCGTAACTCGTTCTGAACGTTGTGTATTTACTAGTGTGAAGCGTTGAAAATAGTTATACAAAACAGGTTCTAATAACAAGTCTTTTTTAGTGGTTTTTTTAATAAATTCTTTTGATTTTGCAGACAAGGTTGTTTCAAAATTAGCAATTGTGCAACGCGTTTTATTGGTCATTCCCGAATTTTGTTTCTCCTTAATTTCTAAAAAGCAAAGATCGGAATCTATGTATTTGCGCATTCTTATTTTTTGCCGTTTGGCCTTCCCGTTATGATGCTCCATGTAAGACTTTAAATCTTCTGTGTCAAAATAAAGGGTCGCGTAGTTCATCAAACGATTTTCATCAATTTCTAAAATTCGATAGTCGTCAAGTAGATTAGGCAAAACTTCTAGCAACTTAGTTTCTGTTGTCAGAAACTTGGTATCGATTCGTTTTAGTAACGAGACCGAATTCATTTCTTTCAAGGCTATTGGATCAAATTGTAATAAGCTAGATGCGTCCATTGGAGAATTTGGAACAATTTACAAATTTTACCAATACTCCGAACATAAGTCTTTGGATTACTTTATGTACTTCTACATAATAGGAGTTCAACTCAACAGTTTAATTCTGCCTAATAATTGAGAGTTCGTTTATTAAGCTTGTCTTTGCAGCGCTGTCAGGGGCACTTAGGGGCAATTGATTGGCGTTTAATAAATTTGGAGATTCGAGAGGATTCTCGACTAAATTAAACAACGCTTCATTTCCGTTGTTAAAATAAATATATTTGTGAGTTGAGTTTCTAATCGTGTAATCTGAACCTAGAGACTGCACATTGTATTTTTCTGTATACACAAATTCTCTACTTTCAAAATCACTGTTCGTTAACGCCTCCAAAAAACTATGGCTATCTCGACTATTAGAACTACCAGCTTCAGATATGTTAGCAATGGTTGTAAATATATCGGTCGTGTTAATCAACGTCTGATCAGTTTCGTTACTTCGGCTCACATTCTTCCCAGAAATAACCATAGGCACATTGACGCCTCCTTGGTAAATTGAGCCTTTAGCACGGTTGCTGCTGTACACTTGAACCACTTCATTAGGAGTCCCGTTATCTCCTACAAAAATCACCACTGTATTTTCACGCACAGCCTCTGTCATGCTACCTAGCAGTCGCCCTATTTCGTGGTCCATAGCCTCTAGCATCGCTTGGTAATATGGCAGTGGATTTGCTTCAATAGTTGCTTCGTCTTCAGGGAGGTTGCCCTGACTGTGTAAATTGTTGGGGGGTAGATGAAAAGGGGTGTGCGGGGCATTATATGCGAGCCACAAAAACCAAGGTTGTGCTTGAGCATCAACCCAATCAATTGCTAAGTCTGTAAATTTTGTAGTAGCGTATTCAGACGTGTTATTTGTTTCCCCGTTTTCAGTGAGACCCCAATTGGTATAAGACGGAACGCCGCCCGCTAAAAGCCCTGCAAAATAGTTCACACCCATTAAGGAGGGGTGCATGGGGTCAGTAGAGAGATGCCATTTTCCGACTACGGCATGGTTGTATTCTGGTGCATTTGCATTCATTAAGTCAAAAATTGAAGTTTCACTCGTTGAAAGCACATCTCCAACAGTAATCACATTGGTTCGTAGCCCATATTTTCCGGTTAAAATAGTTGCTCTTGTTGGGGTACAGACAGGGTTGGACCACACATTGTCAAACCGGACTCCAGAGTTCATGAGCGACTCTAAGTTGGGCATGTTTGGCTTACTTGCACCTATTGAGTATCCTGGGGTAGTATCTAGCCCCATGTCATCGGCAATGATTAATAAGATATTAGGCGTATTTGTATTTGCTATTGGATCAGAGGGGTCGTCCGTAGTTGAATTATTGGAGCTATTGCCCGAATCATCACTGCTACAGCCGTTAAAAATTAAGACCGCAAAAAGCCAAAATAGTTGGTAAGACTTCATATCACTGTTTGTTTAACTTTTGACTTAACAAAACAGACAAAGTTTAAAGTGTTTTTAAGGAAAGTGTGCCCTCTTCAAAAACAGCATAGGAGTAATGCCCAATCCAATCGCCAAGGTTGATGTATCTAGAGCGATCATTTAGTTTGACATCCAACGGTAGATGACGGTGTCCAAACACAAAATAGTCGCGGTGTTTTTCTGCTAGTTTTTTACGACTATATTGAACTAACCATTCCTTATCATTACCTAAAAAACGGGCATCTTCATCTCCAGAAATAAGTTTGTTTTTAACCGATAGGTATTGTGCAAAACGAACGCCAAAATCGGGGTGTATCCAGCGGTACAGCCATTGAAAAAACGAATTTGTAAATACTTTTTTTAGACGCTTAAAGCCTTTATCATCGGGTCCAAGACCGTCACCGTGACCAATAAAAAAAGAGGTGGAGTTAAAGGTAAAGTCTTTTGGGGTGTGGTGTACTGTAATCCCTAATTCTTCTTCAAAATAGCCATTCATCCATAAGTCATGATTTCCTACAAAAAAGTGAATTTTAATGCCCTGATCACTAAGTTCCGCCAGTTTTCCTAATACACGTGTAAACCCTTTTGGAATCACATATTTATATTCAAACCAAAAATCAAACAAATCGCCTAATAAGAAAATAGCTTCTGCATCGTGTTTGATAGAATCTAGCCATTGCACGAATTTTTTTTCACGAGGCATTGACTCTTTTGCCGTTGGAGCTCCCAAGTGGTTATCGGAAGCGAAGTATATTTTTTTCCCTTGAGGGATTTTTAAAGCCGTCATATGAAACTGTTAATTATCACTTGCAAACCATTCTGCAAAGCTAGTGGCTGTTTCTTGTAGTTTTAGGGCGTGTAATTGTATGGTATTTGGCAATCGTTTTTTTATTTTTTCAGCAAAATCAATCACCATCATTTCACTTGTTGGTTGGTAATCAACTAGCAATACGTTATGTCCACGATCGGAGAGTTCTTTTGCCAGTTCTACATGCGGGGTGTTTTTATTAAAAACCGTCGCATGGTCAAAAACGTTGACAATTTCTTCTTTGATTATTTTTTTCAAATCAGAAAAATCAATCACCATTCCAAATTTTACGTGGTTAGCGTCTGAAATAGGTTGTCCAATAACGGTCACATCTAAACGGTAACTGTGTCCGTGTACATTTTTACATTTGCCGTCATACCCATAAAGAGCGTGTCCAGTTTCAAAAGAAAATTGTTTTGTGATTCGAATGTTGCTCATCAGTGGTTTAGAGTGTTTTCTGTGTGATTAATATATGACAAAGTTAATGGTTTTGAACATGCGGTAAAAATTGTTTTCTAAATTTTATTACTAAGGGGATACCTCTGGCGATCATCCACAAGGTAAAAGCAGTGAAAACACCATGAAGTTTCCAGCCGTAGTAATCCGTTATAAAAAGCACTGGTAAAAACACAAATAGCGTGGCTAGTAATAGCACATTTCGCAAGTCTTTCATTTTTCCAAGGCCTTTAAAAATTCCATCAAACACAAAGGCTAACGCACAAAAGGGTTGCATTAACAATACAATCCAAAACACATCATAAAATGTTTTCAGCACCATCGGATCATTTGTAAAGGTTGAGCCTATAGGTTTGTAAAGTAGAGCGCCGATGCACCCCATAACCACGCCAACAATAAGCGCATATTTAATTAGTCGATTGCTTAACTGAACAAGTAAGTGGTAGTTTTTTGCACCAAAAAGTTTTCCAGAAAGAATGTTGCCAGCACTGGCATAGCCATCAACGGCAAAGGCCGCAAAAAACCATAAATTAATGGATATGGTATAGGCTGCGATGTACTCATTTCCATAGCCTGTCGCGTAACGCGTTGCAAAATAGAGGGCTGTATTAAGGGCCAGCGTTCGTATGACTAAATGTCCAATCATATTTAAAAACTGGGGAATTTCTTTATTGAAAGGTCTTGAAAAACGAAGTGGTATTTCTGTTTTCTTTAAAATAAAGTGCGTGGCGAGTACTGCCATTAAGAGCTGTGATAGCACACTAGCAATGGCGGCTCCTTTTAGATTGAGAGGTAAAAACAAGTCTTTGATGCCATACACAAGTACGAAGTCCAATACAATATTGACTAAGGCGCCAGTAATGGCGATGAGCATTGGGTAGTAGGTGTTTTGAAGCCCTCTAAACACCCCAAAGACGGCAAAGGTATAAAGAGTGAATGGCAGTCCAATAATACGAATTTTGTAATAAGAGACGCTGTAGTCTAGCAGCAGTCCGGAAGCGTTATAAAGTTTAAAAATAGCTGTGCTAAATGGGTAAGTAAGGCCACATACGACTAAGCTAATCCCTAAAATAATAGCAATGGCCTGGGCGGGTAAGTTTTTGACTTCCTCAAGCTTATTGGCGCCTACATATTGTGATGTAATTGAAGAAATGGCACTTCGGGATTGCCCCAATACCCAAATAAGCATTGATAAAAATGCAGTTACTACGCCAACCGCTGCCAATGACTCTGTGGCATGTATGGGCATATGACCCACGATAGCAGCATCAGTTAGAGAAAGAATAGGCTCGGAAATACCGGCAATAATTGCGGGGATTGCAAGCGTATTGATTTGTTTGAGGCTAATATTTGTTTTCAAAGGCCTATTTTCCGCGTCCTGTTTTTCGTACGGCGGTTTTATTGCTACTGTTCTTGCTTTTTAGGTCCGATTTGGCTCCTTTTTTCGTGTCTGCTTGCTTGACGGTTTTATTTCCAAAAAATTTACTGCTCATAATAAGTTTGTTTAGAATCAAATGTACGCAAAAGAGTTAACTATAAAAACCGATACAACTATAGGGGTGACCGATAGTAAAGAACAACTCTAGCTTTGTAATTTAAAAGGAGCGGTGGGTATTACTTATTTGGGAACCGGGTAAAATTACCCATCCCATCAGAATCCATTTCGTCAGAATTGTCTGCGTAGTTATTTTCCTCTCTCTGTTTTTTATTACTGTAAAAAATATTCCACATTAAAAAATAAACATAAAACAAGAAAATGATAAACCCTATAATAAACATTCCTAGCCCCATTACTGTCGTCTTTGTCTAATGATTAAAGCAAATAGTAAAATGGTGCCTGGCCAGTGCGCGGAGTACAGCGCTTCGTCAGTTTTTCCTAAAAGGCTAAGGCTAACAGAGTATAATAGACATATAAAAGCTAAAATAACAGGGTACCACTTGAATACAAATTCTTTAAACATTTTGACTATAATTTATTTTATATTCAAACTTATTGTTAATATATAACGTTTGTGTTAATAAAAATATAAATTATTTAACAATATTTATAATTTCATTGAAGGTTGAGGTTTAAAATCAACTTAACAGTTCTGTGTCTTTGGAACAAAGCGTGTTGAGAAAAGGGCTAAAAGCTTGTGTAACGATTCATTGTTATATAATCGACAATTTCGTAATCGTAGGAGGCGTACTCCATTAGTAGTATTGTAATGGAATAACGTCCTTTTGGGGGGTAAGTACACCATCCCGATTTAGATACATCGTAGTAGTAATAGCCCCCATCTAAGGGGTCAAGCTTTCTTTCAAATAAATTATACCCGTTAAGGGAACCGCCGCTGTATGGATAAGAAGTAGCATAAACCGCAAGCTTCAAGGTGCCGGTTCGACCTCCGTTGTTTTGATTTTGAATTTTATCCCCATACACAGTAATTTCATTACCATCTATCCTATAACCCCAATTTCCTGAAAAATTTTGTGCACTTAAAGAAATAGCTGAAACAAAAATTAATAAAGCAGAGATTGAAATTAGTTTTTTCATTGATTAGTTTTTAATAACTCTGTAAGTGAACTCTTCATTGTTTAAATTATCAATTGCTTTTATAATGTAGGTAGCTGGAGATAGATTAGACATATCGACAGTAGTGCCTATTTGTGTCATTACCTTTCTGCCAGTTATGTCATACACTTTGATATTATACTCCGCACTTCCTTTAATAGTTAAAATAGATGTAGTTGGATTAGGGTAAATAGTTATTGAGTTTGTTTGATGGTTTTCAGTTGAGGCTGTTGAGGCATCCCTAACAAAACGAACCGAAAAACCGTCTCGCTTACTGCTGTAATTCCTGTAAAGGTAATTGTTATTGCGGTCTAGGTAGCGAGCGTATGGGGTTGTAAAGTTCTCAGTGGAACTCCAAAAGATTGCAACATAACCACTATTGTAGAACGAACCACCACCTCCGTGTCCAAAATAACCCTCAGGGAAGGCGTTAAAACCGCTACTATTGTTTAAACTTTGGTCGTTGCCTATAGCTCCTGTGTATGTTGAACTCTCCCAACCTGTGGTGGATGCCATAGCTTTGGCGATTTTGTTTCCAGTAGCACTGCCATCGTCATTATACCCGTTGGTTATGAGGTGTTCTTCAAGTGTTGTCCACTCAGCATCTGATGGTACGTGCCAACCCTCTGGTGCAAATTCTTTATTTGGGATATTTGGGTCTGTATCGTGTATCCCTGCAACAGCATACCAATTATATAACTTTCCTTTTGAAGGGTCGTTGTTGTAATAACACCAAGCTCCTGTAGTAAGATTATCCCATTCTGTTTGATTTGTCACTTGTGGAATAGGCGTGCCATCTCTATAGGTCACTACTTCTACATTTTCTATTGCCCAGTCTTG
>Ga0209092_10000658_pt1 | contig 34650 bp, 16 predicted proteins | sample FraStrMetagenome_FD_187446 | JGI IMG/M metagenome (GOLD analysis project Ga0209092, IMG submission 187446) | Marine eukaryotic phytoplankton communities from Arctic Ocean - Fram Strait ARC3M Metagenome (SPAdes) (version 2) | ecosystem: Environmental > Aquatic > Marine > Oceanic | place: Fram...
TCTGGTGAGGTCGGTGCTGGCAGGGATCTCCTCCTGTCATCCCTCCAAGAGTTCAAAACGGATAAGGCATTGGCCATGCTCTCTGGGTATTTATCAATACCTAAAGAGTAGTCATTGGTAAGATCCCTCTTCATGCTTCCATATCTCTGTGTGTCTGTCCGTTTTAAAAACGAAGAGGCAAGAACACGCTCTCGAACTCTTTTCCTCGCCTGTGCCTCAGTGACAGAGCCGGTTGCTACTAGGCTCTCAATCTCGTCTTTATATGCCGACAAGTGTCCGAAAGTTCCGCCATATTGCTCATATACGTCGACCAAAGTAATGAATTCTTTGTAGTAATCATCGTTCGAGCGATTCTTTTGTCTGAAAGACAGGATCGATTCGAGGGCGGAACTGAGGGCAATACTCTTTTTAATCTTTGCATCATATCTCAAACAGATTCCTTTTATGGACTTGAGCAGCCAAATAGGGTCGTACTGGATTTTAGCTTTCTCGTATCCTGGTACGCTGGTTAAGGTCGTCTTCATTTGCTTCGAGCACAGTTTTATAGGCTCTGGTCCTGTCCCTGGCTTCAGAATACTCCTCCTGGAATGTATGGATCTTGCTGAAAAGCATCTGTTCGTATTCGGTTAGGTCTTGGGGAAATGTAATGGAAATGTCTCCTCCTGTGTTAATCATCATGGCTATATCTGAGGCATGGTCTCCGTAGTTCTGAAGCACGTAGCTAACAAAGTTGGATTCAACTCGGCTGTACAAGCGTCGGTCGTTTGGTGATTCGGTAGCAGTAACGATGTGGGGTAGCTTGTCACTTCCCTCGTCGGATATCTTTCCCGAGTTGGAGTACTTTCCTTGCTTCTTCTTCGTAAATCTCCTCCATTTCTTCGAGGTATCTGGGGTCGTGGTACTCTCGTCCTCCTCATTCTTGATCCCCGGTTACTCTTCTTCCGCGCTCATCCTGAGTAACTTCCTATTTTCTTTTTATTTGATGTTGAAAGACCAATTTTCGGAAAATGTTTTTCCACTAGTTATGAACTGCTGGATTCAACGGAGCTCGTACTCTAACTTAACTTATGGTAGAAACGAAAAGAAATCTCGAGAAAAATCAATCGAGTGAAATACGTCTTTACTTTACGGATCAAATGAAAAGAATGGAAGCTTTAAGAAAGGTTCCTCTTAAAAAAACAATGAATCAAAATATTGTGTGGCTCTGAGAAAGGGAAATCCACGTCAGGTGACATCAAAAAAAATTCAAAATCTAAATTTCCCCCAACACCTCCACATTCTTTACTGCAGTTTGAACGTACTGACTAGAACTGAAACTCCAAGCTTCGACAACATCATTAAGTATCACTTTACCCATTTTGCCACCAAGATAGATTGAGGGCGGTCCTATGGATTCCTCCTTTAGCTCAAAATATTTCCCAATCTCATTTCGCAATGTAGCCTCGCCATTATCGCTTATAACAAGGACATCATCACAGTACAATAATACATGCTCCCAGTAGGAGTTTCAGCTCTAGGCAGTTCGTTCAAGCTGCAGTAAAAAATGTAGAGGAATACCTTGCCAAGGAAGATCGAAAGCTTCCAAGGAGAGCTGATTCTCCTTTTACTGCTAACTACAGACCAGAGACTGACACTACTCCTGAATTGTGTCATACCAAAGCATCATACTATATGGCGTTAATTGGAGTACTGCGTTGGATGGTCGAACTTAGTAGAGTCGTCATTTGAGTGTAATTCATGTTTTGAGGAGTAACTTCACGACCAATTGATACGTAATAATGGTAGGTAACGGAAGTAATTTTTATCCTAGCGCAGGAACTGAGGCAGGAATTCATTCGGCGAATAACATTATAGATGGCAATCATAGAATGGATGATTAGGATTTCATCTTAGTGAATGCAAAAAACGCTATAAACTTGACCCTAATAAGATGTTTTCATTGATTATGCATCTGTTGTACAGATGCCGCACTATTGTATTCAATTGTTACAGACAGTGGAGTACTCTTGTAATAAGAGGAAGAGCTATGTATCATCATTGTCGTTCTATTCGAAGACAGGTTTTACCCAGGGTGATTATCTTTCTATGAAAGTTTGCGCACTAACCGTTTTCCAAATAATCCCTAACCTTAATATTGGATTCGAATTTGATCGGCATATGTGTTATACTGACGGCTTTGGCGCTGGTTCTACCCTCAAGAATCTGAAAAAGAGCTTTGACCTATTACGCTGGGTTCATCCTCCGAATACATGCATCTCAACCACAAAAACGTATAGAAGTGATGAGTGAACGAAAGTTACCATCCCAAACTCTTTGCGTTGTAAAATAAAGGTAGATTCAGGCTACCGGTACCTCGGTGGTTCCATCGGGGGCTCAATACAACGATTGACTCAAAGAGAAAGTTAGTTTTTGGGATAACTCAGTATCTGCCTGGCAGCGATCGCGACATCAAGTGCAAATATCAAAAGATATCTTAGCTACAAGTCAGACATGGTAGCTCAAGTCTGACTGATCCAACACAAATGGTAACCAGTGTTATTTGTCGACAATTCGTTACTGCTACTAACTCTTGCCCGTCTATTGGCGTGTATATTTGGCGGTGTTTGTAGAGATTTGAAAAAAAGAGGGTGAAGAAGGTGTTCGTTTGTGAATAACTTAGATGATACTGTACCTAACTTAGATTATTAGCGTTATCATATATTTTTTTGTAAGCTGAAAGCTGACACGCTGACGCATCACTTAGAGGCATATGTATCTCAGTTAACAACGCCATAACTCTTTTGTAGCAAAGGAGGAATCGTCAGGTGATATCCTTCTTTTCCTTATACAAGTGCATGTTCCAGATATCGAAGAGGATGAAGATTTCTGGTTGTCGTTTTGGTTATGTGTTGGCTTTATTGAGTTTGTCCGATCTACGATCAGTCTCGTCCCTTTCCATTGACGGCAAACCATCGTTATTAAAAAAGTCGTCACAACTTCAGGATAGGCGCACTGCTCTCGTCTCGATCTTTGGTGCATCAATAACGATATTTGGTGGGGCTCAGTCGTCGATGGCGTTTTCAAATAAGATCAGTGATAAGTACGATGATCGGCCAAAGCGCAAGGGTCCACAGCCGAAGGATCTAGGAGTCGGTACTAGGAAGAACATGGATGGAGATGAATATGTGGGCTTGAAACAGTGCGGCGCAGCCCCAAATTGCTTTTGTTCAACTGACCTGGATGATCCGGATCATTTACTACCGTCATGGAGTTGGCCTGATGGATTGAGTAAATCGGATGCATTCCAACAACTTGAAGATGTTGTTAACTCTTACGAGCCAGGACAGAAAGGCATTGATGGTGGAGGTTTTAAGGTCATGAAGGTGGACAAAAATGAAGGATATATCTATGTCCAATTTGAGGCACTTAAGAACGGTTATATCGATGATCTAGAGTTTGCATTCATCGATGGATATGGAGATGATAGAACCGTTCAGCTTCGTTCCTCTTCTCGAGTTGGTTACTTGGATTTTGGAGTGAATGCGAAAAGAATCAACTTTTTGTCCAAAAAGGTAAAGGACAAGGGCTGGATAGCAGAAGGCGTGGATCCAAAAACTCACGAATTTTATGTTATGGAGAATTCCAGAGGATAGTCTTATTTTCATGGCGATTGTAGAAACGAAGTTGGCGAATTCTCACACAAAACACTTGCCCATAAAAAATAAGAGTGCGCAACAACATTATAAAATCCATTTGTACATTTTACACTCAATCAGTTCACAAGAATTCTACAGTATGCCTACCATGCACTTAATCTGCACTTTCGCTAAGCAATAACCGGAACAAATCCTGTTTTTCCGAAAAAATTGTTAGCAGTTTCTCATTAGCATATGATAACAATCACTTAAATTAATAAATTTCCTTGACTTTCGAAATACCCAACTGAAATTTCTACGACGTAATATCGACTCATTAAAGGTTTGGAAACAACGCGACTTAAACTGTGCTGGAGAAAACAGACACTGAAAACCTGCCAACGTGAATAAAACATGGCATCATGTCCCATGGATAAGTATGAGAAATTTGACTAATGTCCAAGTTTAACCATTGACAAGTCCTCCAAGCCAATCTACAACAGTCTCTACAATATCGTCAGCTTCTTTATACAGAAGCCTCTCTTTTGCATCTTCTGGTCCCAGAATTTCCTCGGCGCGCGATGCAAGTTGTAAGGGTGGCGCTAGGATTGGAGTTGCATGATTTCCCTTGAGAGTTCTTAAGTCCACACCCATAGATATCATCGGTTTCTTCATTCTCATAATTCTTTCCGCTTCGTTGAGAAGCATTTCCAACTCCTCAGTCTCATCTATAGAATCATTTTCGAATTTTACAAGCAACGTAGATCGAGCTCGATATGCCTTCTTCGCGACAGACGCTGTCGAAGCAGGTGATGGGATGAAATCTTCTACCCCGTCTGCTACTTCTTGCAACAGGCTTGGAACTTGATCTGCAACTTCGAGCAATTGACTGAATGTAGGTAGAACACCTGAATCATCTAAAGCATCTGCCGTTGGTTGCACAAGTTTCTGTAGAGAGTCGCGGACATTTGTTGGTAAGATTACGGTTCCTGTGGTTTCGGGTATTATTCGAGCGGACGGCGGTAGGAAAGTAGTTACAACTTCGTTGAGTAATTGGTCACTCGGTAACCGATCCCCCTCCGTAGATGCCTTAGCCAACTTAAGTCCCAAATTCAACGTATCAACGACACTTGGTGGATTCCACGCCTGGCCTTCATCACTATTTTCAATAACAGTAGCGTTTTGTGGGTTAGCAAGAGTTGCAGCAAGCGGAGTAACAACCTCACTAAAGAAGGGAACAGCGTCTGAAATTGGCTTGTTGTTGTAACTTATGAGTATATTTGCTGCTCTTGGCGTATCTGGGAAAAGAGCCGAAATCAAAACCTGAAGTAAACTCCCACAGCTATGGCCTAACCCCACCACTGGCACCGCACCATACATACGAGCAAGTCCCGGCGCACATCTTTCGAACCGACTTATTATTTCATCGCAAGTCGCTAGATGATCAAACGTTAACTTGTATGGCGTTGCAACAATTACATATCCTCGCTCGCTCAACTTTTCCAGCACATACCGATATGCCAAGTGAGGTGACGCACCTACGAACGCTCCTCCAAGAAAATGAATAAGCGCCTTCGGTTGTCCATCATTGGATGATATCGGTGGACGCAGAATGTAATTACCATGTATCGATTCCCACCGCCCCTCCAAAAAGTTCTCCCGTTTATTAGAATTTCTTGTTCTGTAACTTTCACCATCACTGCTGCCGCTGCTGCTGTCAATCGAAAGCGTCGCACTGCGCATCAACGGCTCATCATCTAATGACGAAGATCCATTGGAAGACTCCACTTGAAACTCATCATCTTTCGTAGCAAGACATTTCGATATTGATGAGGATGATGATGATGATAGGAATACAGACCTCGACAAAGAACACGAAGATGAATAAGAAAAGGAGTACGTGTTCGTCACGATGAGCGCGATGACTGCAACCGATAGATATTTGATCCGTTCCATCTTCATAATAATATTCCTGTCTAAATATCGGTTCATCTAATGATTGTGGTCACAAATGTGTAAGGGATACCAGTTGTATATTTATGTTGTTATGTCGTAGGTGGTGGACAACATCACTATCACCTCTTGTCTTCGTTGTTGTCTTTTCTTTCTCTCTTGTGATGTTGGTTGCTGCGTTGGCATTACTTCAATGTTCGCTCTAAGACTATAATTCTCGTTACCAACGTTAGGGTATGAAGGAAACGTAAAAACGTTACTGACGCTGAGAAAACGTCTTATCTTGGCGTTGTCGTTGGATGGTAACTATGACTATGAGCAGTGACAGTCGAATGCCGAGTAACAAGAATTAATATATTGACTACGTATAATTCCTCTCAGTCGAGTGATCTTTATTTTAGATATGATCAAATTGATGTGGTCTAGAGGTTTCGATAGGTATTGAGTGCATGCCGGTTCCCGGGCCTTCCGATGGAAAAGTGGGGGCAGTCTTCGATAACCCACGGCGCTAAGAAGTTGTTTCATGGCAAGTTGGGAATGACTTACACTAGTCAGAAGATTCGTCAGATTACAACAGAATTCCAATCTCCACGCAAAAATTTCACCAAGTTTGGAGAGGCGTTTGAGATGGAAAGTTAAAACATTTCATGAAGCAAAGTTTCATCCCCATAGTCCTGTGGGATTATTGTTGGTAGTAACTTGACAGTCATGTACAATATTTATTTTGTTGGGTCTTGTACAGACCAGGACTTCGGATGATTCTTCATACAACCGACCTAGTAAATTCAAAAAAAGTGCTAGGTGTTGCTGCTATTCATTTGATGTAAAGATTTAATTTTTGACTCTGCGCTTTTGAGCCATGATGAAGCTTGAGAATGCCACACCTTGTACGTCGACACTCCTTTCAGATTATTGTTAAATCGATTACTTTCAAATATTTCAATTTCTATCATTAAAGCTTCGCCCGTCTTTCGAAATTCCTGTCCGATAAACCAATCGTCTTCCCTTCTCATCTTCGAAAGAGCGACTTTCATGTTTTCGATGAGAGATGACTTGAGCTTGTTATTTCTACCTTTACTGGACACTTTAGCCTGCTGTATCCACGACGTTGCTATATTTCTTGTTGTTTCGTTGATAATGGAAGCGCCGTTTTGCTCTACTTCAGTACGCTTCAATCTTGTTGTGACGCTCTTTTCTTTAAATAAGATTTCCGAAGCAACTGATTTTCTGGCGTGATTTTGGGATAGGACATTGACAGCCTCCTTGCCCACCCTGACCTTGGCTGCGTTCAACCACTTAAAAATAATATGAAATTCGTTAGTTTCGGGGTCTATAAAAAGTGGTTCGAAACTCTCAAAATTGCTTTCCTCATCCTCGTCACTTGAAATATCGACGTCTCTCGTAATTCTGATGGGCTCGGCACTAGGGTTCGGGACAAATCCACCTGTTTTGCCTATATTTGAATCTTGTAAACACTTCATACAATAAGTGACAAATTCTGCATTTCTTTGAAAATGCGCAATCCAAATTTCTGGGGTTTGCTTCTTATCCGGATATTTCTTTTCGAAGCTTTCAATATGAAGATCAAGCATTCCGGGACACAATTTATTATTCAACGACAATCCAGTTACCAGCGATAGTACATTGCTCTTTTTCGCAGAGCAAAGCTGGCAGGTAGATCTTGAATGCTTTTCTATCACACCTTTAACTTGCCTAAAGTACAATCGTCTTTTTCTCGCTCTTTCTAGCCAACTCTTCGCTATTTCTAAATTCGCGCCCTTCAATGGAATTCGTGCCCATTTTCTATGAATTTCATTTAGATCATCGTCGTCGTCACTCGAAATGTCAGAACGATCTCCAGGTCTTTTAGCACCTTGCCCCATCTTGAGCAAATGCGCATATATGTCTCTAATGTAATCTTCCACTCGATCACCTTGTTCATTTAAGGATCTCAAGGCTTGTGGAGTCAAGATATCTTCGAGATTCTGCATGAGCCAAACGCGATTTCTATTTAAGAATTTTTTTCTAAATTTTTCATTATTGAGGGCTTCAAGTTCCATCTTTTCTTTTTCCAAATCTGCTTGTCTGCCATGTCCAACTGCCATTTTTTCGGCTAACTCCTCATCAAGAGTACTTTCGGTTTCTGTGATAACCCACAAACCACTCCAATTGAGATACGATATTCCGGATCTACTGAAGCCATTAAGAACCCGATGGAAAACCTTACAAGAGACAAACGCAATAGACAATACTATCGGTGCCAAAGGATCGGACATTGGGCTATATCCGGTGTGAAGGAAAATAGAAAGTCCGAGCATCTGGTACATCATCGACAATGTGCATAGGCTTACAATAAAATAGTATTGCTCCGAAAAACACAACTTATCAATAGATTGGTTCCTAGAAGTTATGCTCTCATCTGAAACTGAATCAAAAAGAAATCGATTTTGTCTTGTAACGAATCGATAGTGTTGATATGATATATAGTCAAACAAATGCCATCCATATCTGAGCTCCTGAGTATTCACTATGATAACCGATGATATCATTTTCCAAGGCATGATGAGGAACGAAAATAGCGTAAAGTAAGTCATTTCGGCTCGTTCTATTCCATATTTTGACGGAATATCTATCTGATTATAGAAAAGAATGAATAGCATGTTAATGATAGGTACAAGTTGAAATGCAATAATTTCAGCTGTATCACCGCCGTACGAGTCTACGAGTTGCTCAATTCCTTCACTCTTCGTCTCGATGAATTCTTTTACGGCGATCCATTTTAGTTCATCTTCTCGTTTTTCCAGCTGAGAATGAACAGTTCGCTGGTTCAGTTGCTTCTGAAGTTGCAGTTTCCACTTTGGTAAATATCTCTTTACATAAGCGGTAAGTGGACTCACATACATTCTTTCGATAACCATCATGGTCAAAATTACAAAATGTGTTGTTGTAAAGTCAACGAAAGTTGAGGCTCCCATAGTTATCAATACTTCAGTTATCCTCGTCAGCACTATAAACGGTATGCTCGTTAAATGCTCCTTGAGATACTCATCAATAATGATGCTCATAAAGATTTGTAGAACTCTCAACATTAAGATAGACATGTATACTGAGCCTATTATAATGTTAAAGAGTGGATGGTTACAAGTTTGTTGATATGCGACATGGAACCATCATAACATACCTTCAAAATTTGGCGAAAAACTATATTCCCAAATACAAACGATAGGAACCGTAAAAGTAAGGCATATCCACAAGAAATGTGTTTGCTTCATGTATAAGGCACTTTTCGTTGAGATATTTTGGCTTTTGTCGATGTCTTTTAATGTCTTGGCTTTATCTTCAGTAAGAGTTTGGGCGCATGCACTTAAACAATAAAAGCCTAAGCATACAAGCGCCAGACCCAAGCGCCCAATGCGATAACTTTCAACTCTATCGATATCTAATGCCGCAGTATTCAACCAGGAGCCATTAATTGATTCCAGTGCGAAGGTATTTGGATTATCTAGTGAAGATGTAGACAAGAATCTTGATGGCTTGTAGCATCCCAGCCATGAATAAATTAGAATTCCACCTAAAAGGAGTGGACAAGCACCTAAAAGGCAACCCTTCATTGCCGGGATCGACAATAATTTTAAAAGCGACAAGAACCGGAATACAGGAAGACGCTGCATCTTCGTCAGTAGGCGATGGGATAGCCAAATAAACCCAGGAATTGCTATACTAAGCAGTCCAACAATGAAGAAAAAAATGACGTACAACGAATTGTAAAACTGAAATTGGTTGAATAGGTGGAACCAACTTAAAGGAAAGAAGTGGACTTCAAAAACGTATTCATATGATTCCAAACGAGAGCTTGCATCAAGTGCACACGGGAAAATACCCTGCTCCTTCATCGCTCTCAACTTCACCTTGTTCCCACCGACCTCTTCAGGTTTCAACGTAGTGCATAAGTCATCATAGAACAATACTCCTTGCACAAGCCGCTTCTTTCCCTTACTCACTTGATAATATTGCAATTCCAATTTCACAGAGCGCGGGATTGCATTTATAACTCCAGACTTGACATCGTCGACGGTCACCGGGATAACCTTGTCGGAGCCTTGTAAACCAGCTAACTCTTTTGTCTGTCCCCACAACGAAAGAATGCTAAGATTTCCATCCTCCTCGTTTGCGACAAAACTGCCTTCAAAATCACTCGAGACCTGAGGATCCTTCGTTAAATAGAAGAGGGTAGAACCTGCAGATGCTTCATACCACCTAACTTTTTCTGAAGAGCTTTCAATATCTTCCTCGTAAAGACATTGTAAGTCGATTCCTTTCGTACTTGAGATGCCTGACACTGTATTCCCTCCATTTATTTCTTCTTGGCAAATATCACCTGTTGGTTTTGATGAGCCAATAAACCCAAAAGCTCCAACACTAATAGTATCTTCATAATCTATGAGAGTACAAGCAGGATTATCTTCAAGAAGCCTGCTAATGCTTATGTGAGAGTCATACCCGGCGCAATTAGAGAAGAAAGGAAAATAAGGCAAAGCGATGAAAGTTGATTCAGTAGCTTTTGCTCCTATCACATCAGCAGAATTTTCACTCCACCATGACTCTGTTTCTCTTAGGTTTGCAAACGACTCGCGATCTTGATACGGTTGGGTCATAAGGACACCATCATCACTTATTTTTGAACCTACAAAGTCTTCTCGATTCAATCTACTGCCAATATTGACCTCGCTTGGGCGATCAATAAGTATCCGTCTTTCGTATTCTTTCTCATGGTTGTGATTCCATTTTAATGGTAAGTTAAGTGGAAGTTCAAGTTCAGTATGATCTTCCTTCTGAATTATTGAAAGCCATGAGTATCTTACTTGACTTGGAGTACTGCTTTGAACAAATGCGCGGTTGGGAGTATGGATTCGAAACTCGGTATTATTCCGTGAAGAGAAACTTTGTCGAAATTCCTTGTAATATTGCCCATGAAGGAGTTCCGCAAAGATCAAAACCCTCACATTATTGAGAGCCGATATTGTCATTTGAATGACTTGATGCTTGTTATCAGGAAAGCCTATATCCTTTCTTTCAATTTGAAAATATTCAGGAAGAGTATGACTCTGACACCGGCAACAACCATTTGTTTCCTGCGAGTTTTCTTTCGATTTTGCGTAGAACAATTCAAAAGGTTTTGGGTTTTCACTATCTGCCTGAAGTGAAGGATCCATCAGGAGCTCTCCCTTTGGATGAAAACTTGGAGGTCCATAACCAAATTCCGAAAAGAATTCTGCACTGTAATGATCCCGTATGAGGCGATCGGCTACGATTGTGTCAACGCATTTCTCAAAAAGACATAGATTCTTGTTTATGAACTCCGCAGATGTACAACAAAGATGATCCCTCCATGACTGATAGCTATTATATTGTTCAACGAGCCTACAATCGTAAATAGCGCTTTTTGCACCTTCTCCTAAATCGTCTTGGCAAAGAAGACGAAATTCATAGTTGTCCCATACTTTATCTTCACAGAAAAGGGGCATGCTTTGGCATTTCTTTAAATCTGGTTTTTCAAACAACAGGAAATCATCTTCAAGGCTTACTTTCCCATTAGATTTAACCTTAGATAGAGACGAAAACCGACCTTTCTTTATGTCTTCTGCCTGAGTGCATGCCGAGACGTTCATTTCAGTGCCGTCAGATCTAACGCAAACCTGTATTTTGTTCGTTATTAGACATTGATTGAGATTCTCGTATTGTTCATCTAACGAAGGTGAAAAACAGTATGATCTTTGCACGTCGTTTTCACATTTGTATCGATTAGGACATGGTAAACAGTCTTCGTAGATAGAAAATCTGTAATGATCATTGTATGTAAGGTTATTTGATATGAATCGGTTATCAATGGACAAAATTGCCACTTCAAAGGAATGAAGCTCGATCTGCTGGTGAGTCGCATTCTCCTCGGCTGGAGAGAGGAGAACGCGTTCAAGAATTTCATTACCATATGAGATACAATCTTCGATCCTTGTTGATGACTCTGGAGAGAAAGTTCCATTTGGGCATTTCAAAAGTCTCTGACATTCGCAAGAGTCTAACCTATACGGAGTAAGAGATATGTTGGAATTGGAACTTTCTGAAATAGTCAAAGTTGTAGATTCAGAATCAAAAGCATTAACTTCGCGAAATCGTGATATATCTTTGAGCCTGTCTCCGTACTCCTCAATCAAGAGAATAGCAGTGTGTAAATCAAATATGTACGGGTCAACTAACCCAGACTGTTGCTTCTTAAATTCTTGTTCCACTGTGTCCTTTAACTGTTCATAATTATCAAACGAGGCAACTTCACCTTGCTTGAATTGAATAGTAAAATTGACGATGGGATGTTCTGGAGTCCCTTGGTCTATGAATGACACGAAACCTCCCGAAGTTTCAGGGATTGACGGCCCAGGAAGCGGTTTCACACTTCTTGTTTCTTCATTAAAGTGAGGGACTTTACCCTGGACTGGACTTAAAATTCCTGTCAACAGCAAAACAAACAGTGAGAACTCAAATCGTAAAATAGGAAAATTATAGTAAGTAACAAGAAAAGAGAAAGAAATGGAGGATTCGCATGAAGAATTCTTTTTGATGCGAGCCCAGCCATTTTTTGTCTATTTCTCAAGTGAGCAAATCCAGTGGTAAACTATCAGCCATAATTTTGAGTCTGTTTTTCGATAAAAATATTGTCGAAATCAGTTTATTTCATTCGTTAGTTATAGAGAGATTCTTGCATGAATCATCAGTAATTTTACTTACATTCGAGAATCTAATTCATCTGGTTAGAGCAATTTTCTTCCAACGACATCACTATCTCGGTAGTAAGTGGATACTTATCATTCTCTATCCTACCCCACCACCACATATGCGTGTGAGGTAGCTAGCCCTCGTATAAATTGTTCCTTCATACACGACAGCACTGGCAATTATATGTGTCTCGTGCCACGGTAAATTCAGATTCGACACAAATATGCACACAAGTGCACGAATGAACTAAAATAATTCTCCTCCCTCATTTATCGTAAATGGCAAACCAAGTATGTAAAATACTGAACTGATCTTACCGTTTTCGGGCCACTCACAAACTTTTCCGTCTCCCCACTGAAGTCGATGTTCAGGAAGAGTGCTATTGACTGACACAGCAAGGTGGAAGTCGCGGTGGATCCGTTGAAACCAAAAGTCTCGATCACCTCGTCCACCTTTCACATCATTTAACGACCCAACACCAAAGTCTTCGAGGGGTAAAGTAGATGTACACTTCCATAATCGATAAACTGCAATAACTAGATATAGCTGTGTAATACAATCACATGCATTACGTTCTAAACCTTCTTTCATTAATATTCTCTTCGCATCTCTCCCACATGCTTCTCTATACAAAATATTTTCGTTAATCTGCTTCGGTCTTGAGGGTGGCGTTGTGATTGAGTCGTAAGGCTTGTCGAGAATACCATCCTTATTCCTGTCTGTATAATTTAGAAGATAAAGAAGGTAGGGATTTAGCACATCCTCTCCAGCTTTTTTCCAAGATACAGCTACTCTTCCACTTAGATCTTTATCTTCTCCGTTAATGCAGTTCGCCCCATGATTGTCCAATGAAAAGAAATTTTTTGAAGCACTGATGTATAGATGACGAATGAAAGAATTTGTTGGATTTGTCATAGTATCAATTCCTCTATTTAGCTCATCCGATGCTAGCTTCCCTAATATTGGGTTTGCAGTACCAGTAGGACAAAAGTGATTCTCTGGGCACCGTTCTTGAGTTTCCATGCTAGAAGCATCACTGCACACAAGGCCACTTGGACAGAGGTGTTTGAATTGCCCCTGAGGAGAATCGAGAGAAGGATCTGGAGTTGTTCCAAACTTACAAAAGTATCCTTCACGACACCTTGTAGAAATGCTTTTATCGAGCGTCGTAGATTGATCACAAATGAAGCCGTCTTTACAAGGCATCGCTTTGGAAGGCAATCCAGTAGAGCAAATGACATCAGCTTCACAAGTACCGGGATACCATTGATCACTTGCTTGCAATATAGCTCTCTGTTGAAAGCGATTTATATGACAGCATTCTCCTTCACGATGTGCTTCATAATACGGATCAATATAACAGTCGAGAGTTTTATCGAAAACTGGGCACTTCTCAACATCGTAACCTCCATTTGTGTCAAAAATTGGATCAGTATAAACAAGCTTCCTCTGATTAAATATTAACGTTTCGTTCATCAATTGTATACCTGCCGTACAGTTATAATCAGTGGTGAATTTTCTTGCAACGGGCAGATCAAGGAACCCCGTGAAATTTCTGTCAAAAGAATGATGCAGCTTTCTTGAGTTACGAAAAAAAGATGGGTCATATAATGACTCAATGTCAGCAGTTAAGTATTCTTCATGAATATTCCCGGATTGTATGTCGAATTGCGGCCCGTGGTAATTTCTCAAACGCTGGTAAATTTCAGACCCATAAGGTTGAAAATTTCTGAAGCATTTTGCAGTACTTGAGTATTTTAAGGAAACTTCGTCAGATGGGCGAAAATGTGCACCTCTGCCAAGTACATCAATATAAGGTGGGATTAATTCTCCGAAAAAAAATTCTTGATTTTCGATCGAATGCTCTCCCTCCTTGTATTCGGAATTCATTTTTAGGCATTCGTGTGAAGAAAAAGACGGAGGCTTATCTGTCGCAGGATAAAAGTATTCAGGCACAGGTAAGCCATTCAAATTAACCACTGGTTCATATGATGTAGGTAGGTCCTTTCTACTACATGGATTTGTCATACCGTCAACTGGACAAATGATGCCAGGCGGACATCGGATGCACTCCCCTCGCTCGTGTAATTCCCAAGACCTGGACCAAGTCCCTTGGGGGCATGGAGTACAAAGAAGTCCATTTTCTTCAAGCGTACTCCGAAATGTTCCCGGGGGGCATGATGTAGGCATAGCCGTTTTCTCGTTTTCGCAAGTAGTACCTGGAGGACATGGATAACATTTCGTTGACTCAATTGTAGGTGTATAGAACCCAGGCAAACAAGATGCTGCTTCTACTGTCCCTTGGAATTCTGCGTATGTTCCTTTCGCAGTCGGTATTGGAGTAGCTGTTCCTACTGGACACGTGAATCCTGCTGGGCATAGACCGGCACCTTTAGGACTTGTTGATGCCGACTCACAAAAATAACCTTTGTGACAAAGTTGAGCGTGAAGAAAATTTCCTTCGACGACGTCAATAAAACCCGTTCCACTTAGGCAATATGTACCTGGAGGGCATGGATATGGCCGAAGTGTTGTATCGTTTCGAAATGGATCAGATGTCTGAGTTCCATTATTGCAGTAAAAACCGGGAGGACATAAGAGGTTAGGGCTCACAAGCCCATTTGCAGAGCAAACATACCCTGCTGGGCATATTTTTGGTTCAACCATACCAAATTCTCCACAAGAATATCCCACTGGACATATAGTGCAATTTATTTGGCTAACCATCCCATTGAACGTACCTGGTGTGCATAGAAGTGGTTCAGTATGATATGTTTGAGGGCAATACGTTCCAACAGGACACGGAATTTTCTTCGAAAAGGGGCAATAAAAGCCGACAGGACAGTCACCCTCGCCATATGGATTATCTGAGCCCTCTGGACAATACATAGACTCAAGACATGGTTGCGGAGTTGAGAGTCTGCTGAAAATTGTTGCATTCCCTATTGTTCCTGGATGGCAGAAGACTCCTTCAGGGCATGGAATGGGGCGGCGTAATGCAATATTACTAGATTCGTAGTTTGCCGAAAATTTAAAATCGTCTTCAATTCGTAAACAAGAGTCGTCCAGACAATATCTCCCTCTTATCGGAACGAAGTCTGATTGCACATCCAAAGGCATCGTATGTATTTCAGACCAAATGATCGCCGGGATGTTTGAAACTTGCAAACCAAAATCATCTGTTGAATTATTCCAACATGCTGAATTTCTCCCTCCCAAAGCGAATCCTAGGTGCTTTGCGTTCCTAGTATACAGATTCCTTTTGCTGCAATATGTCCCTGTTGTGGCCGTCCCCTCTAAACAAAAATGCCCTTCTGGGCACGGTTGCTGTATAACACCAATTCCCGATACATCACAGACGTATCCCGCCGGACATAAACGTGGGACAGGTAGACCGTCGTCAGGACAAAAGTAACCTATCGGACAAGGCACACAATCTGTTTGAGCTGAACTTGATTGATATGTCCCTCTGGGACATAAAGTAAAGTTGTTTCCTTTCACATCGTTGTTGCAATACGATCCAACAGGACATGGCAACTCCACCTATTTTACAAGAAATAAGTTATGAGAGATAGTAAGCATGATGCTTTCAAGGTAGAGTTCAGGTTGAGATTGTAGTATGGTATAATCTCTGCGTATATGAGGTGTATATTTATTTATGATTGTGTCATATGCAAACGAGTTTAATCGGAAATAGTGAGAATCTGTTAGGTAGAAGATAGCTCATTCAATATCCGCATCCTCAATACCACAATCAATTGTAAAAGTCCCAAATTTACGTGCACACGCCTAAAACACATCGATAACATCTGAAGAGAATGTACGAAGGTTTTAACCTTCGCTTTCTTTTTTCTATCACTCACATTGTCGTTTTCTGGGAAATAGTACCCTTCAGCACTCTTCAAATACGAGTAAAAGAAGCCATCCTCTGAAAAATCAATACCATTATTCGATACCTCTACGAAATATCTGAATTGAAGCAGCCCCGGTTCCGTTACATGTAGGATGTGGACCTGTTCATGAAGCTCATTAGCCACAAAATCCGAAGAGTTGTATCCCCGATATTCATCATTTGATATATCATGATGCGATGGGGCAAAACATAGTATACATTCTTGAGTTAAGAACAACGCATCGATCATACGATGTCCTATCCTGCATGTAAGCGTGGAACTATTCACAAACCCGCTTCCAGTTATAAAAATTGGTGATTTACCTGAAAGCGGTCCTTTCTCGTTGTAAACATTTGATATTCGAATATCAGCTTGGTATAAAAAAAGAGCACCATCACTTGTGTAATCGAAGTAATTATTTGTAACATCGATTTTTGAGATTTTCGCATGATAGTTAGGGTATGCGTGAGCATCAGAGAAGAAACGATTGAGCGGAAACCAGTCCAAGTCTGATGTATTTGTTGGAGGTGAGTAGCAAATGATGTGGTGACTGCTTACAAAGATACCAGGAACGTTGAACTCGTCAAATTTGCACCGTAATCCAGTACTATTTCTGAACCCGCTTCCAAAGAGAGACAATTTTGTTCCCGCTGAAACAGCAGGACCAGTTCTTGGTTCAATACTATCCAAAACAATATCTTCGTGATAAAAAAAGTCTTTCTCACTAAATACGAAATCCGCACCGTTAAGAGATATACCAAGTTTACTTGACCCTATCATTCCTGGAGGAGATTGACACCGGAGTACATTGAAGTTTTCTACATGAGCACGCACAATATCATGTCCAAACCTGCAAAGAGGATTAAAGAATGGCTCCAAGAAGAGTCCACCGTAAACATTTATAACAGTGTTTCCTGTCTTAGGTCCTAGCCCAGGAAAAAAACTATTTATTCTCACAATATCTTGATATGTAAAACGATTTGTCAAGTTTATTGCTCGATGCTCGTAGAACTCGTCGGTGTAGTCTACTTCCTGTGATAAAGATACTGTGACGAAAGCATCCCTTGTATACTCGGATGGGGGTGAAGTGCAAACGATACATGTTTCGTTTATGTATCTGCTTATACGTGACGAGTATGTTACAGGTTTCTGTTGCAATAAAGAAAAGTGACACATTAACTTGGAGGAAAAGAAAAAATTGGAACCATGAACGACAATATTCGTGCCACCTTGAATGGAACCGTGCGAAGGTATAACCTTGTTTACAGACATAACATTCACGTAGTGAAACAGAACTTCATCATTACGCGAATAATCATATCCTCCATTTACTGAAACTTCCACATGTACACCAATTTCTCCAATATTATGCAATTGACTAGATTCGCTACTCGCTGGTGTACGACATTTAATTTTGAAAGAGTTTATCCAGATAGCAAGAACTTCCTTTTTGTCAAACCGACAATAGATATTTTCTTGCAGAATTGGAAATGGTCCTCCAGTTATGTATATCCAGGTACCACCAGTCCTAGGCCCTACATCTGGACTTACTTTGCTTATAGCAATATCCGGATCGTACGTGAAATATGTGTGAAGGGGGACAAAACTATCAGGTGCGCCATTGTATGAAATTTCGACATTTACCGAGAAAGTTTCGTTTCCAGCAATGTTTCTTGGAATGGACGGTGAGACACATTGAACAACATTTCCATCCTTTGATATGGACGCGACTGGAAAGGAGATATCACCAAATTTACACAAAGCATGACCTGCATTAACGGTAACATTTTCATTCCATAAAGGAAACATTCCAGCAAGGCCATAAATTTCAACAGTGGTACCTCCTTTGGAAGGTCCATGGGACGGCCGAAGTGCTACTTTCTCTCTTTGTTGACCTGGTGAATAAAGGAATTTATATCTATTTCCAGACCAATCGCCGCCGGCATTAAATGAAATTTCAACATCTGCAAACCCTCCGCTTGCATCATGTGCAGGGCTTAAACACGAAACTGTACTGGAATTTACAATATGACCGTGGACAACCACATTCCCAAATTTACAAAGGGCACCATGTGAACCTTCGTGCAACGGAGATGAAATCTCTTGACCTGGATGAACCATCAAATCTACGAGAACATTTGTTCCTCCGGTGCTCGGGCCAAATAAAGGTGAAACTGCTTTGACAGAATAAGAACTAAAGAATGTAAATGGTAAGTATTGTGTTGAGAAGTCGACACCATTCAAAGTCACCGTGACGTCAACACTTGACGAGTCATTCAAGAAAATAGTTTCTGGAGTTCGACAAGTCAAATATTCAGATGATTGGAAAAAGGCAGGTGTTTCAGGTAAACCGCCAAATCGGCACTTGGCCATCTTGGATTTCAGGAAATTTGTTCCAAAAACAGTAAGGAGGGTCCCTCCAAATAATGGACCCGATCTGGGGAACACTGAATGAACACGGTGTTCTGGTACGAGTAAAATCTCCGCAGGAGAAGACCAGTCGTGGTCATTAGAAGAGATCTGCAAACGAAGAGACATTATATCTTAACCGAAAGAAAGTGTCAGTGCAAGCAAAGAAAGAGATTCAACAACAATACAATATTCATTAACGATGGATATGTTCAATCCTTCAGAGCTGACTCACCATGCATGCTAAATTGAAGCCCAGATACAGGTCGTTCGCTGCATTTAATGAAGGTACTATTGACAAACTGTACTCCAGACATCAATTGTGCAGAGCTACCATCAGAAAAATTATAGCTATATTTGCACTTCAGCTGAGGAGAGTCAAAAAAATTCAATCCTGATACCTCTAAAGTACCAGAATCGAACTTTGTTGATATAAAACCTGGATGTACTTCAGTTAACCTTGCATCTGAAATAAAGTGAAATAACTGCGACGAAGATTTTAAATTGCTCCTGAGATTTCCATGATAAAACTTAATTGCAAAGTTGACTTTCGTTGCATTATACGCTGGAGAGATGCAGCTTATTGTTCTATCGCTATTTATTCTCGCAAGAACTTCAATCTTCGCGAAAACACAAAACAATTTTTTGGTTTCTAAATTTCGAGATAATCTCACAGTTACGTTGGTTCCACCTCTGATGGATCCATGAGAAGGAAACATATTATGAATGATTGGGTTCTCGACATAAGTAAACATCAATTTTCCGAAATAATCTTTTCCATTTAGAGAAATTGACATGCTTTGTTCGCCTTCCGTCACCGAAGGAGGGACCAAACACGTGAGCAATTCATCAGAGAGAATAGACGCATATGTTTCCCCAGAAACCTCAAAGTTACAAGTTGCGTCTTCGAGGATATCTGCTCAAATACAAAGCAATCAATAAGTTGCCACTAAGAATAAAGGATACATGACTTACTTTTTGGATTTCTTGGTGCTTGTGGAAAGAGAAAGTTAGAGCCAGTTACTGATACCAAATTTCCACCGTCTTTCCATGCAAAAGGCGGATTCACCGAATTAATTTTTGGCGCTGCCGTAAATAAAAAGTTTATGGGTGAAGACGACAGCAACGTTTTTTCATTCGCGACAACGATTGATAAGGTGACCTCTCCTAGAGAGGCAAATGGAGGAGTCAAACATTCAATTTCTTTTTCAGATATCCAGGAAATTGGTGTTTCGATCGTGTTATTGAAAGCACAAAATAATTCAGGTATTTTTGGGAATTTTAAACCTGACATGGTCAAACATGTACCTCCATTTATTGAACCGAATGCTGGTATCAATGTTGTAATTATAACTTCAGGAAGATAGGAGTAAATAATCTTGTTTGATGTGACATTGCCCTCATTTTCTTCCACCTGGAAATGAACATCGCCTGGAAGTGAGCTGGGGGCAACACAAGACATCTGCGATTTCGAAACAAAGCTTGCGCGAACTCTGATGTTATTGAATGAGCACCACATATTCAAACCAAAATTTGTGCCATTGACAATAATAATATTCCGTCCAAGAGACGGTCCATATTCTGGGAAAATGGATGAGATATTGGGCGACTCTTTGTATTGAAAATAAATTTTCGAATGACTGATAAAATCAAATTCATTAAAGCTTATACCAAAATAATCCTTGATGCTTTTTCTTTTTTGTGGAGGTGAGGTGCACAACAACTCTTTTGTGGAAAGCACTTTCCCAATAACGATAGTACTTCCAAACATACACAACGGGTCAATCCCAAGTCTTGGAAAGTTTTCACCTTGCACACGCACTTGGGTTCCTCCGGAATAGCTTCCGTGTCGAGGCGAAACTTCGTATAGAGTTGGATCTAGAATATACCTGACTGTCTGAAAGAAAATTTCCTGCTTTCTGAACAAAATCACAAGCCTGGCTTCCGCAAAATTTTCCGCCCCAAGATGATCAAGAAATGATCGATATGATCCAAACACTATTGATGCTGGAGGAACCTTAATTAAGATATGAGTTTCATTGGCATAGTCAACATCTCTCTGGTTTTCTAGACCAACTTTGCATGAAATGTTTTCATGTTGAAAGTTGGAGCCCTTTATCCAGATTTGTGTTTCACCTGAGCCATAAAGCAGCTTTGGCTCAGCATCTAAAAAGCTGAGTTGAGAATATGTAAAATTAAGACCAATATCAAGCAGATCTTTTGTTTGCCCTCTGGTTTCTATGTCTTCCATCAAATTCAATCGCAGCGAATAAGAATTGACTAAATTCTTCTTGCTTTCACTTATCGTTCGTAGCGAAGGTGATATGCACTCTAGTCTGTTGTCACTCAAAATTTTTGGTGTAAAATGTTTACCACCAAACGAACACCTCAAACTACTTGCTACCTCCCAGAAACCTTTTCCAGATACGATTACTGGTGTATTTCCATAGGAAGGACCGCGAACTGGGTATGCCGAGTGAACTTCTACAGCTTTTCTCACGTAAATTGAACCAGACCATAAACGTACACGACTATCGGTTACCAGAGATAAATTATGAAATCCTGGTCGTAGAGTAGTAGGAGAAAGACAGTTTACCCCGTATTTATCGACTTTACTTGCAGGCGTTGTAAAATCATCAAATTTGCATACTGTTAAAGTGTGATTGAAAACATCCACCCGCTGCTGAAAGTAGATAGATACATAGGTGCTACTTAATTCTGGAATTTTCGGCGGATAAATTAAAACCGACTTCAGTGCATCCATAAAAATCAAGGAAACTTTTTCGGAAGAGAAAGTTTGACCATTTACTGAAAGTTGAATGTATGACTTTCCCAAACCACTGGATATCTTTGGAGGAATGAAGACGTCTACTGCACTGTTATCTATTTTTGTCACATTTACTGTCTCAAATATTCTTGGATTTGAAGCCGACTGGATTCGGACAAAAAGTTGGTCACCGTCTTCGATTCCAAAGCATGACAAACGTACACTTGATATTTCAGAGAAATCTATAATCTTCGGACTCACGCTCTTTACTCCAATCGACCTATACAAAAAACGAAGTGGCTTATGATTCAAAGTAACAATATTTTCTTTCGAAACGTCTCCGTACAATATATTCAAAGAAACTTCAAACTTTGTCGTGTTGGCGTTCTCCATTATCGGAGGACTTTCACAAGTAAGCAGAGACTCATTTATCACACTCGCATATACCACTTCGGAATCAAAAGAGCAATAATAGGAGAAACCGTCTGTAAGAAGAGGAGTCTCCGTAAAATTCACACCAATAATCCTAACAACTGTTCCTCCCATAAACAGACTATTTGATGGTCTAGCTTCTGTGATAATTGATGTTGGGTGTACTTGTAACTCGGCAGCACCGCTCCTTTTATTTCCTTCAATGTCGGCAATATAAAACTTCACATAACCTGCAGAAAGTTTTGGAGTTTTACACACAATCTTTCCCTCATTATTCCATTCTCCAATAGTACGTTGAACGGCACCTTTTTCAGGGATAAATACACAAAAGAATCGCGGTATTTTGCTTGATATGCTGGCTTCAACCACCTCAATTTCTTTTTCAAACTTTTCGAACCATGCGTCAGGTCGAACTAGTGGCGTATCGTAGTATATAGAATCAGTTTCAAATAAGTCGCTCGTGACAATATTCATCTCGATAGGAGGAAGTTCAAATTTGCGCCCAAAAATAAATATCGAATTATCACCATCATGAACATTACTTATTCCTTCCAAGCAAATAGTCGCTTTGCAATGATCTTCCTCACAAATTAAATTCGTTTCATTTTCGTATTGTACTGGTGCACCATCAAGAACATGTGTCTTTTGAAATAAAATAACCTCAGTAAAAAGATTCCTACCAAAAAGAGTTATTGTTTGGCAATTGTTGTTGCGATCTCCACTTAGGACATTCATCTTAGAAATAACTGGCAGCGGTAATATCTTAATAGTGACTATATTTTTAGAAACATCTTGACCATTAAGAGAAAGAGCCAGTGACAAGTGTCCTTTCTGAAAATTTTCTTCATTGATTTGCTCTGGAATAGGACAGTCGACTCTGAATTCGTTTCTGAAATCTGCGGGCGTATGATATGGTCCAAACAAGCAAGTCAACGTCGGAAGAAAGTTTTCTCCAAGCACAGTTATATATTTCGTTGCGTTCAAAAATGCAATTGTCGGCACTGCTTCTATCAAAATTGAGTCTGGTACGTATTGAAAAATTGTGCTGCAAGTCTTACAATTGGTGTTCGATAATCCATTTAATGAAACGGAGACTGGCACTCTTGAAGTGTGTGAAAACGTTTCAGAATAACTTGGACTAGTGCAAATGAGGGTTCCATTCTCTACGATCACAAATACTGGTATTTCGCCAAAAGAAACTGATGGGATGAAATTGATTCTTCGCTCGCTTAATTCAGAAATTACATGCTCCAATCCCTTGATTGAGACCACCGTCTTCCCTGAATAAGGACCGATGTAAGGAAACAACTCAATTCGAAGATTGTCATAATAATAATGAAAATCAATAGGGCCCACTAGGATATCGTTCGGGAATTCTTCCGTTGATATCGACACAATAGTCGAAGTAATGTTGTCAGTAAAATCATTTGATCCATCCTGGAAAGCATTGAAATGACAAGAAATTGAGTTTTGTGATACGTAACTGCCGGGAAGAGCATTCTTTCCAAACCAGCAAATATAACCCTGCTTAGAAAAAATATTTGGAGCATGGATTTCAACGAACTCCTGACTTGAGGAGACGAATGGCGGTGTAATCTTTCCCATTTGGTTGAATGACTTATGTATCAATGTTTCCGGGGCATATACGAAATCAACTTTATTCGTAGTTAATGACAATACCAATTCTGGAGTTGAATACCAGAAATTCGATGGATGAATAAACATCGGACAAGTGAGTATTGAAGGTGAAACGATATTCCCTATCGCATATTCGTCATTATCTTTTCCAAAAGTCCAACGACAGTAGATATTTTTAGACCCAGAAAACCCATCCCCAAAGACTTCGACATCTCGCTTCGAATCAACGTCATTATTCAATTTTTTCCAGGATACTTTATTTATATTTAAATCTTTCTCAAAGAAAAAATCAAATCCGGTATCTTCAATAATAGAATTTGAAAGGTCTCTGACAAAAAGTCTCATTGGTCCTTCCTTTTCGGCAGGAGGTGATCGGCAAAGTATGATTCCGTCGTACACCAAAGTTGCTGATATATTCGTATCCTGTGTAAAATTTCTACCAAAATGGCTGGACAACAAGTTAACGTTCAAAATGAAAAGCTTTGAACTTCAGCATTGTGAACTTACCATTGCAACTTTTGAGACGTAGAAAATCCAAGCCCACGTATTTTGATAAGTGTGCCCCCTGATATTGGGCCATTTGGCGGAATAATCTCGTTAAAAGCTAACTTCGTGGTGTACATAAATGAAGCAAAATTTGTGAAATCCTTTCCATTAAAAGATATTGACACTTGTACTTTTCCCTCGTTTGAAGACGACGGAGAAAAACAGCTGACAGTATTATAATCGACTCTCGTTGCGAAGATTAGATTGTTTCCAAACTTACACCAAGCTAATGAATATTCTTGCGTTGTCGGAAAATTTTTACCATAGAGGTTCACTAAGGTCATCCCCTGACGTGGTCCATAGCAAGGCTCGATTCTATCCAGAGACGGAATATCAATGAATTTATAAGATAGAAGTCTGTCAGATACCCGTACTTGCGAAGGCATAAGTGACAAAGAAAACGTGACTTCGTTTGGATGCGATACTGATGGTGTTGTACAAGACAACGAAATATCTGATGAAATTGTTGCGGGCATTCGGATATTCCCAAAGTTGCATTCGTATGTCTGCTCGACATCTAGTTGATCAGTGAATATGGTGAGTGGGGTACCACCAACGAAACTTCCAAGCTGTGGATTAATACTATGTACCCTCAGCATATTATAGTACTGAAAACTCATCTGATGAAAACGTCCATGTATTCTTGAATATAATTCCACCGTGGCTAATTTTGTCTCATGAGCTGGAGGAATGATACAATATAGTAATGATTCTGAGATGTATATTGCATCGGCAGGTGAATTGTCAAATACGCATTCGTAACGGGAAATAATAAAGTTCTCTCCTTGAATAGTCAATACGGAACCTCCAGTAGTGACGTCGGCCTTTGGGATAATTTCCCGTACAATAGGAGAAGGTATTATCCTGATAAACTTATCTCTCTCAGTATTGGAGTATGAAATATTGTTCCATGACAGGCTTACTCCAACGTAATCATTGATAGAATTTTTTTTCGACATCAGACAAGTTATTCTTGTGCTGTTTTTGACTTGAACAGTGCCAAACTCATCCCCGATCTTGCAACTAGGTTGTGATGAAGCATCAAAGTTTGTGCCGGTAATGGTCACAAGACCACCAATAGGAACTTTTCTTGGTTCCACATGAGATATAGTCATTTTTGGAATCACCTTTATCCCCAATGAAGGATCAAGAGGTATAAAAGACTTTCCCTTATGGCTCAAAAATACAGATGCAATACCGTGTTTGGAGAATCCCGGAAATTCACAATGAATTTTTGACCGATTTATAAATGTATGGTTTCCTGTTATCGATTCACCATCCAGTTTGAAGAGACATTGAGCACGTGCTCTATTTTTCAAATGTTTACCGGTCAAGGTCAATATTGCAGATTCATCTTCGGCAACATGGCTTGGAGAAATTTTCTCAACTATGGGCAACCGTTCGCAATGAAAGCGCGTTGATGTTGATAATAATTTCATGCCACCCATGACTAGCGTCAACTTCTGCATATTTCCCTCTTTGAAGCACTTTGCTATACACACCAGAGAGTGATTGTCAACAAAGTACGCTTCTGACATATATACTTCATCTAAGGTACAATAATAATTGACTTCTGGGTCATTATTTTCAGACCTAAAGAAAGATCCCATCAACGTTATTTGAGTATCGATCCCCTTAAAGCCAAAATTAGGAACAAAGTTGGTTACCCTCGAATCAGGAATGACACTGTAGGTTGTTGACGACCCAATTTCAAAACCGTTGTTTGACGCGAAAATACTGATTATCCCAGGTCCCTCCATGGACGGAGTTAAACACGTGAGTAAAGTATCTGATATAAACGTTGCCGTCGTAGCAATATTAGAACTATTTTCAGTATTTGAAAAGATACAACTCAAAGTGCTTGAGTTGAAGTAACCCTGACCGTTTAGTTCAATAAGTAAACCTCCAGTAACAGGACCAAACCGAGGTTGTACAGAGAAGACATTTGGTACATCTGAGTACGTGAACCATTTGTAATGTTCAATACTTGGTGTAATATAGTCGACTCCATTTTCAGTTACAGAAATTTCAGCTGATGTAATTCCCTCAGAATCTATGAGAGGTGCCTTACATTGGAGAACTGTAGGGCTTACCAAATAAGCCTTGCTTAGATATGATCCAAATCGGCAAGCAAGATTAGGTGACAACTTCCATGATCTTCCTTTTGGGTTGCTATAAACATTAATCAACGTGCCGCCGGAGCGGCTTCCAGTGAGTGGCATCACCCTCTCAATCACAATATCCGAGTTGTATTGAAAGAAAAAGGTCGATTTGGACACGAAAGAATTCCAACCAAATCTCAAAAAATACTTTATTGGGAGCGAGGATTCGTCACTGATTTTGTGAGTTATTGAAGGAGCCTTGCAAATTGAAGTTGTGCTATTGACAAAAGTTAGTTGTGTCGTTGCTCTCCACTCACTACTCTCAAACAAGCAGTTTAAGTTTTCAGTAAAACCCGACCCAATTATTTCTATCAACGTACCACCTTGAATAGATCCAAAGCTTGGCGATATCCTCTCAAAAGTAACTTTATGGAGTAGCTCCACGATCCCTTTTTGTCCATAAGAGATCATTGAATTGTAAAATTCATCTAATACATCGACGACATAATGTCCGGGAAAAAGATCAGATGGTATACCACAAGACAACATGTGCGATGAAATGATGGAAGCTCTCATCATCGTGCCATTAAATGCACACAAAACATTATTATTCCTATTCCAATCATCTATATCTTCCGTATATATATGCAGTTTTCCACCAAAATTAACTGGCACTGAATGAGGACTAACTCGAAGGACATTTCCGCTCTTTAAAAATTCGAAACCTCCCTCTTCAAAAGTCCAATCAAGTCCATTGAAGCTTATCTGGAATCGCACTTTTCCCACTTTTGATTGAGGGGCATTACATAAAAGTGTATTTGGAGAAAGATATTCCGCCTTTACTGCACTCGTCCCAAATTTACACGCAAGCTCGGGTGTTCGAAAGAATCCCGATCCGCTTACTTCATACGATATCAGAAAATAAGTCTTTTGATGCAAAGAGGAGCTCAGGAGCTTATTGTCGAATTCTCACCTGTTATTTCATATCCTCCACCTTCTCTGCCCTTAGAGGGCTTAATGTTACTGATTTTTGGTACGTTTTCGATATAGACAAATAACGGAGACGACGAGAGTAAGGTCCCGAAACGACTAGATATTGATAACGAAACGAATTTTCTATTCGTTATCTCGGGTGCAAAACAAGTTATCATGCTTCTTGATATCATTAATGCGGGGACACGTTTAGCTGCAAAATTACAATTAATATCATCATCAAAATCAGGAAAATCTCCAAGAACGAACACTTGCGCTCCACCTGATTCGCTTATCGTTGGAGGGACAATGCTAGAGAGTATGAAGGGTTTGACATAGAGAAATTCAGTTGAATAACTATTTTGAAATTCGACGCTATTAACAGAAATGGTAACGTCCACATACTTCGAAATGTGATCGGCATTCGTAGGAATAGTACAAAAAATATGAGTCGAATTAATAAAATATGCGGGCATTATATGCGACCCAAATTGACAAGATAATCCGCACGAGTCCACAAATCCACTCCCACGCAATGAAACATTGAAGCTACCACCGTGAATACCATATGAAGGCTCTAAGTGGAACGACGAAATGGGAGAGTGCACTGTGAAAGTCGCCGACGTACTTGAGAAGTCAAGTCCATTCTTCGACACCCTCACGGCATATTCTCCTACTTTCAGTCTTGGTTGAGTACAATGCGCATTTGTGTTGGAAATTAGGCGTCCTTGCACGGTAACTATATCATCATCAGTCGAAAAAATTGGCTCAAATTTGCAATAAAACCTATCATATGGAAAAAAATTTCTTCCGTTTACATTCAAAGTAATGCGACTCCCTTCGACAACACAAGAAGGGCTTATCTTTGAAACAAAAAGTTGTTCGTGAAAATAAAAGAAAAGATCCTTCATGCGAATCTAAGTCAGTTCCCAAAAGTTTCAAAACAACTTTGAAATAACAAACGACATGTACCTTTTGAGGTGTGAGATAGAAGTCATCACTTGACAGATATAATTTTGCAGTCTCTATGTTACTTTTCATAATACTTTGAACATGAGGAGTCGTACATGAGAGAGACTCCCGTGGCAAACGAACAGCTGGTACGGTCAAATTATGCCTACCAATTTCAAACTGGCACGAGATATCCACATTGAACGGAAGACTGATTCCATCCAAAAAAATATTTGTCCCCCCCGTCGATGGACCAGTAGCTGGCCTTAAAACTTGTATTGTAGTATCTTCCTCGCTAAAGAAGGTAAATTCTATGTTGTCATTGTCTGTCAGTCTATGGATATTATTTTTATATTGAAAACCAACATATAAAGAAGCTGTTCCACTTAAATTAAATGGCACAGATGGACTTTGACAAAAGAGCAAATCATCACCGTGTAGAAATGCGTCAGTCGAGAAATGTCTATGCCCAGGCACTTCAAACATGCACTTGTAATTCTTGATAATTGATTGGAATCCATAACCTTTAATCGCAATAAGTGTCCCACTAGCAACGGACCCAATCTGCGGATGGGCTGAATTTAATTTCATTGCCTGCAATATTTCAAATTTTTTCCTGCAATTATGTAGGTGACCACCGTCCGGGCCCCAAGATAATGACAAAAATACAGTGCCGGTCCCATATTGCCATGCAGGAACCTCGCATTGAATTCCCGAGGAAGATACTACAACCGGAGTAGTTTTAGAACGTCCATACTGATAAAATACGCAAAAGCACTTGTCGCAACTTTCGATGTTATCTTCCTCGACTGAGAGCTTTACGAAAGTACCACCTGTTTCGGGAGAGAAGGGAGGATCAACGTCTTGTATGCACGGTGGGTATATTATTTCAAGAACTTCGCTTATCTCTTCAAGATATGAGCCACCAATGGGCGATATCTTAACGGTGACATTTGGTTCTCCCGAGAAGGTAGGAGAAACAAATTGTGCGAGACTGTCTGATAAAACAGTAACATTGACCCTTACTTCACCGACGTCACATAAAATATTTTCGGCATTTAAATTCCCGCCAACAATTGATATAATTTCTCCTCCGACGTACGAAAGTAGTCGGGGCTTCACTTCGAAAACTTTCATTAGTTTCACAAACGTGAATTTCGATGGAGATTCTATAAAGTCATGACCATCATTGAATGACAAAAATACACCTACTGTGACTGGCACGCCCATAAAAGGAGATATGCATGATATCAACGAAGTACTCTCAATTTTTGCTGGTATCATCATACCACCTTCCCCAAATTTACAATGAATATTGGTAGTAAAATTAAAATTCCCACCCATAAGAAAGACTTTCGTCCCACCTTTTACAGAACCCCTAACTGGAAAATGTTCGTGTATGACCACATCCGAAAAATATTGAAAAAAATAAGAAGAACTTTCATAATCTACCCCATTCGGAGAGAGACTTATTTCGACTAAGCCCGATTCACTAAACTCATGATCAGTCAGTGTTGGTGTTTTACATATTAGTAAGTTTGGAGAACGAAAAGTAGCACGCATTTTCTTTGTCCCAAACAAACAATGAAAGCTTGAGGTTTCGTGAAAGATCGCACCAGAAATGGAAACTGCAGTTCCACCTCGCACTGATCCGGTCAAAGGAATAACCTTGTCAATTTCAGGAGAAGGATAGAAAGTAAATGACGTTTGGCTCGTAACAAAATCAGCACCATTCAAAGATACACTCAATGCAACTTTATGAATAACTTCAGAAGCTGATAACTTGTATCTCGGTGAAATACAAGATATCAAAGTGTGGGTCAATACTTGCGCAGACGTGATGACACTTCCAAATTTACACACCGCTGCCGACAAATCTGCCATGTCATAGCCAAAATTTTCACCAGTTATGTATACGGTAGTTCCTCCCGAGATTGTCCCAGCGTCTGGCTTGAATGATGTTATACGTGGACTTGGAATATATCGGTATGGCGAAGGCAAAGAAAAAATGATTCGATCCTTAACAGATACGCTCAAGTTGGTTGTAGAAGACTCCTTGACTAAAGCATGTGGGACGAGACATGACGCTGTTTCTATACCTGAAACTGTTAAAGAAGTCTTACCATGTATACCGAAATCACACATTACTAGTGACTCATTTCTAAGTCCATCAAATCCAGTACCAATCAACTCCAATAACGTTCCTCCAAACCAACTTCCAAAATTTGGAGTAATCGATGATACCGTCACAGCTTCCTTGATTATAAAAGTGAAGGGTTTTGAAGACCAAAGGTTCCCCGAGTCCATGAGATGAATTTGATAATCTCCTGGAGGCAAGTCCGGTAATTTACATGTTGCTGTTGACCACGTATGAACTACTAATGGAGTTTGGGGCATCTCTTCTCTAAAAAAACAAAATGATTTTGAAAATTGATAAAAATGATTTCCCGTCAATGATAAAATCATCTCACTACTCTCAAAAACAGTGCCGGGATTGAGTTCTTTGATGATCGGCCTCGGGTAAGACGTAATCATCGCATTCGAGCTTATCCAATTTATACCGTTGAAGCTAAGCTCTATTCGATTTTTTTCAACTGCATTATGTGACGTAATATCTGAAAAATTGCAAGTCAATGCAGTATCATTATGAACAATGCCGTATCCCGTAATAGTTCCAGCTCTACATAGCGGGGTCGATGAATGTACAGCTTTGCTAAAGCCACGGCCTTCAATCAAAAGGTCCGGCTTGTAATTTACGAGCGAAACTGGAAGTACCGAAAATATCACCGGAACGGATGTGTAGACGAAAGAAGTAGAGCTTGCCTCAAAATTAATACCGTTATTAGACACTTTCACTAAAACTACGCCCTCCCTTCTCGATTCAGGGCTTTTGCAGTGAAGTTCTGTTGACGAAACAAAAGAAGCCTTCACAATTATATCCTCGAAAGAACAAGCTAGCTTTGTCGAGTTGAGAAAGTTTGTCCCCTTGACGAGGATCGGTGTAAGTCCGTTTACGGGACCGTGTGTAGGATTTAGCGATGTAATAGAAAGCGCAGCAGTGTATGTAAATGACGATGTCTTGGAAATCGTACAGTTTGAATTGAAACAATCTTTGATCTGTACATCCACTGTCCATGGCATGAATGGCGGGGAAACACACCAAAAAGAATTTGAATCATTGATAGGGTGAGCTTCAACTGCGAGATCACTGCCAAAATAACAACAAGTTCGATTTACATTACAATCAAATGCATCATCTACCGTTAGGGATATATTTGTGCCTCCGAATTCTGGCCCCCAAAATGGCTGCAGGTGCAAATCAGTGCTACCCAACACAGTACATGTTCCTGCGCATATTCAGCATAGATGCGATGTGAGTATTGGTCGTTCACAATATGTTAATATTTAGGTTTTTATAGACGGATTTCTCTTCTTACCAAACGGAAAGATAAGTAGCAATAAAAAGAGGAAGTCAGTACGACATTGCCATGATGCCTTATTTTTGATACCACCCATTTACCGAATTCGAACAAATTATCCTAATTTTTGTGGTATCTATGTTGTATCACAACACCTCTACGAGCAAATCTCCCGCCGAGGCTAGTGCGAAATTTTCAGCAAAAATCAATTGAAGTCTCTCCTTTTTTTTGAACACTCAATGCAATGCTGCAGAATTCAAAAATGTCAACAGCATCAAAAGAAAACACCCTCAAGGAAACGTTCAAATGTGTTCAAAATGCATTTTTTCATTCCAGTTGCTACTCTTTTTTCTTGAGAAAATTTATTTCCATTCCTAGGTAGTCATTTGTGTCTCCATACGTTGCTTCAAGTTTGATGTTGAGTTTTCTCTATTTTTTAATGTATCTTCAAGTATTGGCTTGTTTTTGTGAGATATCTTTAGATCATCCACGTTCTAGACAATTGTGCACTGTGATCCTTCCACATTACAGTTTGCGACACAGCGATCGTATGGGTTTATTTCGAAACCAATTCCCTGTAGTGTTTCGGAAGATAGGTTGTACCATAGCAAAGCGGATTGCTCACGCCCGTACAGGGCCTTTAGAAGACTCAAATATAAAACTCTATCTTTTCCTTCAGTCACTACCAAAGCGGTTGATACACGTTTCTGCTCTTTAACTGTGATACTCTTGCTATATACATTTGAATCCTCTCTTTTAGTATTGCCTTCTTAATCTCGTTCTTGGCATCTCCAGCTGATAACGAATTCGGTAGATGATTTTTTGAAGTCGGTTTTTGGATCGTTGCCCTCTCTTAACATTGGTAGTATGTTGTCTGCATTTTTGAACTCGCGTCCGACATAATTAATCAACTTCTCTTAGAATTTTTCATACGTATGCTTCTTATCTATACGTTCTACTTTAAATCCGAGTATTCCGCCTATTTTTGGTTCCGCTCCTTCAAAAAATCGCTCTTAATTGCCATAGCGGTATCCACTTCTCCCATGACGATTCCCTTTGCTTTAGTTAGCATTGTCATTATCGTCTTTATTCTCGCTCACACCACTGGCTGTCATAGGCGCCTGTTCTTCATTCATGATTGCAATATGGAAAGAACGTTAGAAGAACAAGTATTAATTGCAGATTAGTGCTCACCGTTTAGGCTACACACAATTAATTCTGATAATAGATGATTTGGACTTGCTGTCTTAAGATAGTTCCTTTAATCTAATCTACCCGTACAATTGTGCTCTTTCTATATTATGAGTACTATTATCAACTATCAGACTCTTTTCGCCTCCTTTTCTCTATCTGTTTGGATGTATTAGCCTTTTTTGGAACAATAGATTCCACAGCCATATCTCTATCTCCAACTTTTATGAGGAGGTATCGTCGCGTGAACCAAAAACCTCAGCAGTAACAACACAACTTTCAGGTAAGATTGAAAGCCAATACGAAATCGGTTAAATACTGTAAAAGTTCTTCATCTCGCATCATACTCAACAAAAATTACACAATAACAAACGTTAGTCATAACGAAATAGCTACACCAAAGTATGCTATCTTTTTGAGGAAGGCAAGAATATCATGCCATAAAATATGCCGCAGAAATCTAGACTTTATTTCTCCGCCAAATTACATCAAAATGGCGCGGTCTAGGATGCGAAAAATGTTTCCACTCATCCAAATTATTTGGATTGAGCTCTGTCTCCTTCCCTGGGTCTGCTCGAAATGGCACGAGACCCTTAGAACTCAAGAGGTTAAACACTGCCAACCATTTATCCCTTTGTTCTTGAAGTTTTGCAGTTCTATGCTCCATCGATAAATACACGATGTTTGCTTCACGCATGAACTCCAATGCACCCAAGAGGGCTTGTAATTCGTGACCTTCAACGTCCATCTTCATCACAACAGGGCTATCTGTAGGAAAGTTAAAAGAGTCAATGGTAACCCCTTTAATGATGTTGACAGCATCTCTATTAACTTTCTCTGCATAATCGGGAGTAACAGGAACAACAGATGTCCCACCTTTATTTTTATAAGGTATTATCAATCGAAACACTTGTTCAGTTTGAGTAGCTGCAGTGGTCAGGAGATGCACTCGATCATTAAACGAGTTCTTATTCACACTTTCACAAAAGCGACTGTAGTTTTCCTTTAAAGGTTCAATGGTGAACGTTTCCTTTTGGGCATTGGCAGCAGCAAGGGTCCACATTCCTATGTTACCCCCAACATCAAGAAAATACGAGTCGGGATAGGTAGAAAGGGCATGAAGCATCTTCTTTAGGAGATCACATTCCCAGCACCCATCCTTATGAATGAAACTAGACACGAAATCACTTTTTGGATCGTAAATGCTCATTTCAAATGGCGGATCCATGGTAGTCGTAACAAATATACTGCTTCGTTGGTTACCATTATTGCTATCCCGTACGGGAGTTATTTTTTGACAATCCACAAGATGTTTCGATGTCCACGTCTTTAAATTTTGGCTCTCACTCTCACTACCATAATCGAGAATTGGCATGTGCAATTTATTTTCATAAAAAGAAATGTAGGTCACATATACCAATAGAAAAAGAAAGAGAAACATTGCATATTTTCTCGTAATCTTCTTTCGTAAAGTTTTGGCTGTTCCGTTTGTTCCAGCTGACGCTGGTAGTGCTGGTGTTCTTGTTGCATCATTGTTTTGGATGTGTATGTGTTCCTGTGACTTATCAACCACAATCCTGTCTCGATTTCTGTGAGAGATCATATTTTAGTTGTTAGGTATTACGCTAATTTTCTTCTCGCTACATTCATATGATTCTTTATGTCTTGACACTTTAAATTTAGATAAACTTTGCTGTACTTACGTGTTTGTAGATGACGTGTAGCGCCTGATTGCGCGAACTGACGGACAGACAAGAATTCACACATATACATCCCTTTTCTTATAATTTAATTTGATAAATACTTTTGTATTCACATCCATGCACTTTTGCCACTGATTACTACGAATGCTTGCATTTCGCTTATTTAAATCAGTTTATCGAGACCCAGCGTTTTATTAAAGTGTATTTTGCCATGAGTCGGTAGTAACCTCTGTGAGGTGAAACGATTGAAGAGCTTAGTAACCTCTGTGAGGTGAAATGGCCGAAGAGCTTT